>Ga0209575_10000025_pt1 | contig 227641 bp, 226 predicted proteins | sample Medcelwee11metaG_FD_187172 | JGI IMG/M metagenome (GOLD analysis project Ga0209575, IMG submission 187172) | Freshwater pond sediment microbial communities from the University of Edinburgh, under environmental carbon perturbations - Medium... | ecosystem: Environmental > Aquatic > Freshwater... | reverse complement strand
CCAGGTACCATTCGCCGACCCGCAGTTCGGTTTCGGAGAATTTCATCTTGCCCGCGACGGCGATCCGCCCGAAGTGGTCGGCGGGCTTGCCGTCGTGGTCGAGCGGCAGCAGCTGGGTGCCGCCGGTGCCCCGACCGCCGTCGAGCTTCTGCGCGTAGAGGCCGAGCACGTCGACGCCGAAGCCGACCGGGCCCGGGGTGTAGCCGGACTTGAGGTCGAGGATGAAGTTCTGGGTCCATTCCTCGGCCTTGCTGCGGGTGGCGTTGTCGCGCTTGAAGTCGCGGTTGATGAAGAAGTTCCGGAAGGTCAGGGTGCCCTTGGAGTCTTCGAAGAACCCTGCGGCGTCTGCGGCGAGGGGCAGGGCCAGGAGTGTACCGAGGGTCAGGCTTGCGCCACTGCGCGCCATCGACAGCAGGTCGCGTGAAATCATTGATGTTCTCCGTTGTTTTCGTAAGGCATGACCCTCCCCTCCGGCCAGGTACGGGGCGGTGGGGGAGTGAGGTGGCGTTTATTGGCCGGCAGAGTGGTCTCGACCGTCGGCGGTGAGACCGTTCAGCGGGGATGCGCCGGGAAGCGGATGCAACGGGAAGGTGGCGAAGCGGAAATGCGCGGCATCGGAAAATTCCTTTTGAAATTATTGTTGGAATCGAGAAGCCCTGGGAGTGGTTCCCAAGTGGGGGATTATGGTTGCCGGCTGTCCCTGCGGGGTCAATCGGGGCGGGGGACTTGTGTGCGGTGATCGCACAAATAGTTAACCAGTTGGTACATTTTTATTGATCGACTCGAAGTCCCGTCCAATAATTGATGCAGATTCCCCCTTCGCCAGCCCGACCTGCCCGCCATGTGGCTCCGGCAGCCGCTGGCGGCCGACTGCTCCAGTGCGGAGGACTCATGCACCGTTCCATCGCCACCGTCTCGCTCAGCGGAACCCTGCCGGAAAAGCTCGAGGCGATCGCCGCCGCCGGCTTCGACGGCGTGGAGATTTTCGAGAACGACCTGCTCTACTACGGCGCCAGCCCGCGCGAGGTGCGCAAACTGGCGGCCGACCTGGGCCTGGCCATTACCCTGTTCCAGCCGTTCCGCGACTTCGAGGGCTGTCGTCGCGACCGTCTGCAGCGCAACCTCGACCGCGCCGAGCGCAAGTTCGACCTGATGCAGGAGCTGGGCACCGACCTGGTGCTGGTGTGCAGCAACGTCGCCGGCGACTCCCTCGGCGACCGGCAGATCCTCGGCGACGACCTGCGCCTGCTCGCCGAGCGCGCCGGCGCACGCAACCTGCGCATCGGCTACGAGGCGCTGGCCTGGGGCCGCCACGTCAACACCTGGCAGCAGGTCTGGGAGATCGTCAAGGCCGGCGACCACCCCAACCTGGGGATGATCCTCGACAGCTTCCACACCCTGTCGCTGAAGGGCGATCCGAGCGCCATCGCCGAAGTGCCGGGGGAGAAGATCTTCTTCGTGCAGATGGCCGATGCGCCGATCCTGGCCATGGACGTGCTGGAGTGGAGCCGGCATTTCCGCTGCTTCCCGGGGCAGGGCGAGTTCGACCTGCCGGGTTTCCTCGCGCCGATCCTCAAGAGCGGCTACCGCGGGCCGCTGTCGCTGGAGATCTTCAACGACGGCTTCCGCGCCGCGCCGACCCGCAGCAACGCGCTGGATGGTTACCGCTCGCTGCTCTACCTGGAAGAGAAGACCCGCCTGCTGCTGGAGCAGCAGGGGCAACCGGTGGAGCCCGGGGTGCTGTTCGCGCCGCCGCCGGCCAGCCGCTACGAGGGCATCGAGTTCCTCGAGTTCGCCGTCGACGACACCCATGCCGCCCAACTGACCCAGTGGCTGACCCACCTCGGCTTTGTCGAGGCCGGCCGTCATCGCTCGAAGAACGTCAGTCTGCTGCGCCAAGGCGACATCAACCTGGTGCTCAACGCCGAACCCTATTCCTTCGCCCATAGCTTCTTCGAGGCTCACGGCCCGTCGCTCTGCGCCACCGCACTGCGCGTTGGCGACAGTCACCAGGCGCTGGAGCGCGCCTGCGGCTTCGGCGGCCAGCCCTATCGCGGCCTGGTCGGCCCCAACGAACGCGAGGTTCCTGCAGTACGCGCACCGGATAGCAGCCTGATCTATCTAGTCGACCGCGATGCCGAAGGCCACAGCATCTACGAGACCGACTTCGAGCTGACGGGCAGTCGCGACGGCGGCCTGCTGCAGCGCATCGATCACGTGGCCATGGCCCTGCCGGCCGAATCCATGGATTCCTGGGTGCTGTTCTACAAGAGCCTGCTCGACTTCGAGGCCGACGACGAGGTGGTGCTGCCCGACCCCTACGGGCTGGTCAAGAGCCGCGCCGTGCGCAGTCGCTGCGGCTCGGTGCGCCTGCCGCTGAACATCTCGGAGAACCGCAACACGGCTATCTCCCGTTCGCTGTCCACCTATCGCGGTTCCGGCGTGCACCACATCGCCTTCGTCTGCGACGACATCTTCGCCGCTGTCGAGCGGGCCAAGGAGGCCGGCGTGCGTCTGCTGGATATCCCGCTGAACTACTACGACGATCTCGCCGCGCGCTTCGATTTCGACGACGATTTCCTCAGCCGGTTGGCCTACTTCAACATCCTCTACGACCGCGACGCCCAGGGCGGCGAGCTGTTCCACGTCTATACCGAGCCGTTCGCCGAGCGTTTCTTCTTCGAGATCCTGCAGCGCAAGGACTACGTCGGCTACGGGGCGGCCAACGTCGCCGTGCGTCTGGCGGCGATGGCCCAGGCCCGCAGCGGAAAAGCCGCGCCCAAGCTCTGAGAACGAGGGCAAAAGCCACGGGGTTTCCCTTCCGTGGCTTTTCTCTGCCAGGATGGCAATGAATAATGGCCGTCATCCCTTCTTTGCGAGATGCGCCCTCCATGCCGGACACCAAGCCTGCCGCCGACCCCGTTGCGCGTCCCCGTCAGCCACGCAAGAACAATCCGGAAAAGACCCGCCAGGAGATTCTCCTCGCGGCCGTCCATGAGTTCGCCGAACAGGGGCTGAGTGGCGCGCGGGTGGATGCCATCGCCGAGCGCACCAGCACGTCCAAGCGGATGATCTACTACTACTTCGGCAGCAAGGAGCAGCTCTACCTGGCGGTGCTGGAGAAGCTCTACGGAGACATCCGCAGAACCGAGGCGGGACTCAGGCTCGACGAACTGGACCCGGAGTCGGCGATTCGTCTGCTGATCGAGTTCACCTTCGATCACCACGACGTCAATGTCGACTTCATCCGGGTGGCGAGCATCGAGAATATCCATCACGGCGAGCATATTGCCCGGTCGCAGCTGATCCGCTCGCTGAGCAAGTCGATCGTCAGCGAAATCGCGGCAATCCTCGCCCGTGGTGTGGCTGCCGGCGTGTTTCGTGCCGACATCGATCCGCTCGACCTGCACCTGCTGATCAGCTCGTTCTGCTTCTTCCGGGTGTCCAACCGCTACACCTTCTCGACCATCCATCAGGTCGATCTCGGCGAGCCGGAGGCCAAGGCGCGTCACCGGGAGATGATCTGCGAGGCGGTGATTCGCTATATCAGGACCTGAAGAAACTCGGCTGGTGTCGTGTGGGGGCTGAGGCCGCCGCGCTGTGCGCGGGCCGGGCTACCGGTCTGAAGTCGCGATTCCCGGAGACGACGCTGGGGGCGATGAACGCTTCGACAGAGCGCTGGCGGGCTGTTTTGTACCGAGGTCCGTAGGGGATGCCGCGCGCAGACGCTTGATGGGCGTGTGTTGGACTGGCCGCTGCCGGGGCAGCGGCCATTTTTCAGTCGGGCCTCAACCGAGGCTGGCGAAATGCGCCATCATCCGTCCGGCATCGGCTTGGACGCCGCTGAACAGCTCGAATGCCTTGACTGCCTGGAACACCGCCATGTTGCTGCCGTCGAGGGTCTGGCAGCCGAGGGCGCGAGCAGTGCGCAGCAGCTCGGTTTCCAGTGGGAAGTAGATGATCTCCGCCACCCACAGGTCGGCGTGCAGCAGTTCGGCCGGCAGCGGCATGCCCGGCAGCTTGGCCATCCCGACCGGCGTGGTGTTGACCAGGCCCTGGGCCTCGGCCATGGCAGCCGGCAGATCGCTGCCGGCAACCGCCCGGCCGGTACCGAAGCTGCCGTTGAGGTTCGCGGCCAGATCGGCGGCACGGCTCGGTTCGACGTCGAAAACGGTCAGCTGACGCACACCCGCCTGCAGCAGGGCATGGGCCACCGCAGCCCCGGCTCCGCCGGCACCCATCTGCACCACGCGCTCGCGTGCCACCCCCGGCAGGCCGCGGCGGAAGCCCTCGGCGAAGCCCAGGCAGTCGGTGTTGTGACCGATGCGCTTGCCGTCCTGGAATACCACGGTGTTCACCGCGCCGATGCCGCGGGCTTCCGCCGACAGCTCGTCGAGCAGCGGGATGATCGCCTGCTTGCACGGGAAGGTGATGTTCAGGCCGGTGAAGCCCATGTGCTGGGCGGCGGTCAGCAGCTCCGGCAAGGCTTGGGTGTCGAGGCCGAGCTTGTCCAGGTCGATCAAGCGGTACAGATAGCGCATGCCCTGGGCATCGCCCTCGTGTTCGTGCATGGCCGGGGTACGCGAAGCCTGGATGCCGGCGCCGATCAGGCCGGCGAGGATGCTGTGCGATTGGGCGGTCATGGGCTCAATCCTTCTTCAGAAGTTGACTGAAATGCTGCAGTGCCATGCGGTAGCCATGGCTGCCGAGGCCGCAGATCACACCGACGGCGATGTCCGACACGAAGGAGTGGTGGCGAAAGGGCTCGCGCTTGTGCACGTTGGAAAGATGTACCTCGATGACCGGCAGTTCGCTGGCGAGCAGGGCGTCGCGAATGGCGACCGAGGTGTGGGTCCAGGCGGCGGGATTGATCAGGATGCCGGCACAGCGGCCGCGAGCCAGATGAATCCACTCGATCAGCTCGCCTTCATGGTTGGTCTGGCGGAATTCCACGCTCAGGCTGCATTCCTCGGCGGTACGCGCGCAGAGTTCGGCGATGTCGGCCAGGGTTTCCCGCCCGTAGGTAGCCGGCTCGCGCGTGCCGAGCAGATTGAGGTTGGGACCGTTGAGCACGAGGACAGTATGTGTCACGCGATTCTCCATTGTTATTAGGTTGGTGGAGGTACGCATGTAAAAATGTACCAGATGGTTAATTTGGTCAATCGCCAGAGATCGCCCAAGCGCGGGGCATAGGGCGGTGGGCGGCTGACGCAGTGCTCGGGGACGGCTCGCAACGTCGATGGCGCGGGCGTTTGGCGGATTGTCGGGGGATGCGGCGAAGATGCCATAAAGCGTGCGTTTATCGCCCGCGGGCATGCCGGGCCGAGGATGAATGCCCCCGTTGCCGGAGAGAAAGCCTAGGCAGGTGGAGATTGCGCTTCACCTACCGGCCAGATTCTGGTAAAAAGAGCGCCGCTCGCGGGCGTCGTATAATGGCATTACCTGAGCTTCCCAAGCTCATGACGAGGGTTCGATTCCCTTCGCCCGCTCCAGATTTCTCGAGGCCTCCAGCCTGCTTTCCTTCAAAGTGTCGACTGCTGGGGGCCGTTTTGGGGGCCGTTTGATGTTGAACTGTTGGTATCAACATCAGACGAAGAAGTGATAGCCGGGCTCTCTCGGCCGCTTCCCCTAGGCTAGCCGCTTAGAAAACAAAGCGGGGGGCCAAAAAAAGAGTAACATCAGTAACATGCCTGCCTGATTTTCTGTAATCAATTGATTTTCAATGGATTTTTCGTAAGCGGCAAAAGTAACCTCTGAGTAACATGGAAGTAATCTGGTTACTCTTTCTGAATGTAATTTCAATCATAAAATTTTTCCTTTATTTTCAGGTACTTACCAAAAGATTACTTCTTTGGTTACGCCTGTGTTACTCGCTCCTGTAACCACAGCCCCCCCGTATTTACTGGGCTAGAGCCCTGTTTCTAGGGCCAGTTACTCAAGTTACTCTTTTCTCAGACCCACCCCCTCCCTAGAGCTAGACGACCTATCTATCGCCCCGTCACCGCTCTTTGCCCCCCTACCGTGAAGGGATCTGAAGGCTTTCCTCGCCCCCGATAACCCCCACACAGCGCCCAGCCTGCCTGCCCTGCGCTGCACCGAAGGTGTGAAGAAAAAGCAACCGATTTAGCCCGCAGGTGCCGTGGGGGGACAACTGCGCGCGCCGGCTCCAGGCAGCCCCGGCGAGCGGGCAAAGAAAAGCCGCCCGTAGGCGGCTGGAGTTGCAGGGGTGGCGATCTACGCCATATAGGCCAGTACCGGTAGCACGTCCTGCGGTGCTCGACCGGTCATGACCAGGAACGCTCGCCAGACGCCATAGGGCACCTTTCTGGAGCCCTCCTTGAACTCCCGCACGCGCCGGTCACTGCTGAGGCCAAGCAGGGCAGCCAGCTTCTTGTCGGTGTTGTATTCGGGGAAGTGCTTCTGGAGGTGCCTGAAATAGGCTGCCACGATGTCCTGGTGCGGCGCCTCCCAGCCCTCGCGCTCGCGGAGCAGGTGGGCACGGGAATAGGCGCTCTCGTCCAGTTCGGTCTGCGGAGCGATCCGCGGCGCCTGCAGGTTGGTCTTGAGCTGGGTAATGGCCTCCTTGGTAGCCTCCTCGAATATCCAGGCTTGCTGTTCGGCGATGCTCGGCAAATCGATCTTCATGTGCTTCCCCTGTTCAGTTGCTGAGATCTGGGGGCCTTGCGGCCCCCCGACTCACCGTGGTGACAGCTCGATGCGTCGAACGTCTGAAACACGGATGTTGACCAGGCTCAGCGTCCCGGTTGCCAGCCTCTGCCAGTGGCCGCTTTGATGTATGTGCATCATCGCGTAGTAGAGGTAGTCAGGGAGGAGGATGTCGGTTCGGTTTACCCGGATGCCGATGTGTTCGCTGTTGAACACTCGGACCGGCTCGCCGCATCGCTCCGCTGAGCCCCGCCGGACTAGCCAGAAGTGAGCCTCTGGGAAGTTCGTGCGGATGGTCGCAACATCTGAAAGCTTCATCTCGTTCCCCGCGGTGGCAACGACTAGCCCCCTCAGGTCGAGTGGCTCTCTGCGTGCCACCAACGGAGTTCAATATAGGCGCAATGCGCCTATATGGCAAGGATTATTTAGGCGCTAAGCGCCTAAGTTGTGGGTCAGCCTTGGCCCGGAAGCTCATAGGGCTTGAAGCGGATCACCTCCTCCCCGAGCCACTCATTGACGGCCAGCATGCGCGCCTGGATCGGTTCCAGCTCGTTGGCCGCGTAGACCAACGCCGCATCCTTCACCGAGCCGAAGCCGCCGGCGTTCTGCGGCACCACCCCCATCAGTTGCGGCGGAATGCGCAGCCCGGCGAGCATGTCGTCGCGGGTGATGTTCTTGATGTTGCCGAACTCGTCCTTGGCCGCCACCTCGCTGACCGGGATGACCTGGACGCCGTCCTTCTTGCCGTTCGGCGAGTAAAGGAACAGGTTGCGGAAGTTGCCCGGCCCCTTGGCGCTGCGCAGCGCCTGGCGAAGGTCGTCGATGTCCTTTTCGTTCTGGCTGGCGTCGCTCATGTAGAGGATGAAGCCGGCATGGCTACCGTTCAGGTAGTAGCGTCGCCGGAACAGCGTGGCCGACTCGTTGAGCAGCGCCGACTGCAGTGCCGCCAGCCACTCCGGCAGCCCGTAGACCTCCTGGTTGATGTCCGCCTCGCGGATGTGGCAGATGCTCCCCGCCTCGAATTCGTGCTCGTCCTGCCAGCCGCGGACCATGAAGTAGCGGTCTAGGTCCTGGCCGCGGCGCATGTACTTGGCCAGCGCCGGCTGCAGCGACAGCGTGCCGCCCAGCCGGTTGCGGCGCCGCTCCAGGTAGGCATTGCCGCACCACAACCAGTCCAGGGCGAACTGCTCGAAGGCCTCCCGGCTGAGCAGTCGGTGGGGGACGAAGGTGCGGCTGAGCATGTTGCGCTTGAAGGTCAGCCCGGACTGCAGGTAGACGCTCGCCCGGGTCGAGCGGGCCAGGCCGTCCAGGTTGATCGGCGGCTCGTACCAGCGGCCGTTGAACCAGCATTCCAGGTAGTCGAGGATTTCGCCGCCATCGAGGACCGGCGTCGGATCGCCGAAGGTGAAGGCCTCGACGCCGCCCGCCGGCGCGGCCGGCTTGCTGGTGTTGGTGGGCGAGCGAAAAACTTGGGCCAGGCGGCTGAGTGCGTTCATCAAAAAATCTCCATGCGGCTGGTGTTGGCGGCGGTCTGCCCCTCCAGCGGCTCGTTGTGCAAGGCGTGCATGAGGGCCCAGGCGAGGTCGGCATGGCCGGTTTCCTGGTTGCGCCCGGCGGTGTAGGTGAACTGCCGCCCCGAGGCGGTCATGGTCTTGCGGATCGCCATCATCGAGCTGGCGAGGTCGGTCCAGCCGGCGTCGAACTCCAGCCGGCCGTTGTGGATCACGTCCCAGGCCTTCATCACCAGGCGGGTCTTCACCTCCGGCGAGTAGCTGAAAGGGGTCAGGTTCGGGAAGAAGCTGCGCACCAGTTGGGCTACGCCCGTACCCATGCCGGTGGTATCGATGCCGATATAGGTCACCCAGTAGCGCTGGGTCACCTTGCGGATGAACTCGGCCTGGGCGGCGAAGTCCATGCCGCGGAACTGATGCCGCTCGAGCACCCGGAACTTGCCGCCCGGTACCAGCGGCGGGGCGACCACCACCAGGCCGGCGCTGTCGCCGGTTTCGGCCGGGTCGTAGCCCACCCAGACCTGGCGGTCGCCGAGCGGGCGCAGGGCGAACGGCTTGTAGTCCTCGATCCAGGCCTCCCAGCTATCGACCATGCACGGCTGCAGCATCGCCAGCGGGAAGATGCTCGCCCCGTCGTCGACGAGCTCGCACATCAGCAGGTTGGCGAACTGCTCGGCGTTGTACTCGAAGCGCAGCTCCTCGAGGTCGAACAGGTCGCAGCCGCGCTGCTCGGCGTCGAGGATGGTGACGATCTGCCGCCAGATCTTGTCCTCGCACCGCCGGCCCTGCTGCAGGGCGTCGTGGGTCACGTCGATCGAGATCCGGTCCGCTGCCGGCTTGCCCTCGTTCAGGCGCTCGCCGGTCCACCAGCGATAGGCCGGGTGGCCCTTGCTCGACGGCGTCGAGAAATAGGTCTTGCGCCAGTTCTTGTGCAGGGCCATGCCCGAGGCGACCTTGTTCAGATCGTCGAAGCCGTGGACCCAGAAGAACTCGTCGAAGTAGAAGTTCCCGCTGCGACCCTGCGCGGTGCGGTAGTTGGTACCGAGGAAATGCAGCTCGGCGCCGTTCCACAGCACGATGGGGTCGCCGCTCAGTTGCCGGCCGAGCACCTCCTGGATGAAGGCCTGCATGTAGTTCTTGAACTGGTGGGCTTGCGCCTTGCTGGCCGACAGGAAGATCTGGTTGCGCCCGGTGGTGATGGCGTCGATCAGCGCCTCGCGGGCGAAGTAGTAGGTCGCGCCGATCTGGCGCGACTTTAGCAGCATGCGCGTGCGCTGGTTGCCGGCCCGGTACCAGTCGAGCTGGTAGTCGAAACAGCCCTCGACGAATGCCTCGGTAAGCCGCTCGATTTCCTCTTCGTCGAACTCGTTGCGTTTGGGCGGCTTTTTTGGCGCTTCGTTGCGCTTGGCCAGGTTCGGGTTGAGGTCGGTTTCGCTGCCGCCGCCCTGGTAGCGCTGGATGCGCGCCTGCCGCTCGAGCTGGCGGTGCAGCAGGTCGATTTCCTTGAAGTCGCCGCCGGTCTTGCCGTCCTTGAGGATCAACTGGACCAGCCGCGCCTCCAGAGCGCCGCCGATGCGCTCGACGCTGTCCGCGCGGTCCCACTCGTCGCGGTTCTTCCAGGTGTGCAGGGTCTTTTCGTTCTCGCCGGTGGCTTCGGCGATTTCGCAGATGCGCCACCCCATCCAGTAGAGGAATTTGGCCTGGCGGCGGGTGTCGAGGGGCAGGAGTTCGATGGCAGTCATGGCGGCGATGCTGCCCGCCCGCGCGCGCCGCCGTTACCGGCCGCCCCTGTAGCGCCGCCCGCTACAACCCCGCGTCGTTGCCGCTGCGGCGGTGCCTCCCGACTATGCCCTCACTGCATCGCCACTCTCCCGGCTCCGCTTTGAGGACTTCCCCGCATGAAAAAATTCCGTTCCAACTGGTTCCGCGTCGCCGTCGAGGGCGCGACCACCGACGGTCGCCAGATCGAGCGCAGCTGGATCGAGGACATGGCCGCCACCTACGACCGCGCCAAGTACGGTGCGCGGATCTGGATGGAGCATTTTCGCAGCGTGCTGGCCGACAGCCCCTTCAAGGCCTACGGCGACGTGTTGGCGGTCAAGGCCGAAGAGGTCGAGATCGACGGCGAGAAGCGTCTGGCCCTGTTCGCCCAGATCGAGCCGACCGACGCCCTGATCGCCCTCAACAAGGCCAAGCAGAAGATCTACACCTCCATCGAGGTGGACCCGAAGTTCGCCGGTACCGGCAAGGCCTATCTGTCCGGCCTGGCGGTCACCGACTCCCCGGCCAGCATCGGCACCGAAGCCCTGCAGTTCTCCGCCAAGAACCCCACCGCCAGTCCCTTCGCCGGCCGCAAGCAGAATCCGGACTGCCTGTTCTCCGAGGCCGTCGAGGCCAACCTGGAGTTCGAGGAAGTCGAGGACAAGCCGGGAATCGGCGCGGCGCTGTTCGCCCGGGTGCAGGAACTGCTCAAGGGCGGCAAGGAGAAGACCGACGGCGAGTTCGCCCAGGTCGGCCAAGCCGTCGAGGCTATCGCCGAGCACGTCAAGCAGCAGGCCGAGGCCTTCGCCGTCGAGCAACAGACCACCGCCGCCCTGCGGGCCGAGCTGAACCAGGTCAAGGCCGACTTCACCGAGCTGAAGACCCGCCTCGGCACCACCCAGGACCACAAGCAGACGCAACGCCCGACGGCCACCGGCAGCAACGGCCGCATCGAAACCGACTGCTGATCCCCGCATTCACCGGAGCACCCCATGCGCAACGATACCCGCGAACTCTTCGACGCCTACCTGGGCCAGATCGCCAAACTGAACGGCGTGGCCGACGTCGGCCGCAAATTCACCGCGACTCCCGCCGTGGAGCAGCGGCTGGAAAACCGCATCCAGGAAACCAGCCAGTTCCTGACCATGATCAACATGATCGGCGTGCGTGAGCAGAAGGGCGAGAAGATCGGCCTCGGTATCTCCGGGCCGGTCGCCAGCACCACCAACACCGCCACCACCGACCGTGCCACCACCGACCTCAGCTCGCTCGACCCGCGCGGCTACGAGTGCGAGCAGACCAACTTCGACACCCACCTGACCTATGCGCGCCTCGACGCCTGGGCCAAGTTTCCCGATTTCCAGGCCCGCGTGCGCGACGCCATCGTCAAGCGCCAGGCCCTGGACCGCATCATGATCGGCTGGAACGGCACCTCCCACGCGGCGACCTCCAACCCGGCCACCAACCCGCTGCGCCAGGACGTCAACGTCGGCTGGCTGCAGAAGATGCGCACCGAGAACGCCGCCCGCGTGCTCGACGAGGTGGTCGCTGCCAGTGGCCAGGTCAAGATCGGTGCGACCGGCAACTACAAGAACCTCGATGCCCTGGTCTTCGACCTGGTCGGCGACATGCTCGAACCCTGGTACCAGGACGACACCGAACTGGTGGTCATCTGTGGTCGCCAGCTGCTGGCCGACAAGTACTTCCCGATCATCAACAAGGACCAGGCGCCCTCCGAGCAACTGGCCGCCGACGTGGTCACCAGCCAGAAGCGCATCGGCGGCCTGCCGGCCGTGCGCGTGCCGTACTTCCCGGCCGACGCCCTGCTGGTCACCCGCCTGGACAACCTGTCGATCTACTGGCAGGAGGCTACCCGCCGCCGCACCATCGTCGACAACGCCAAGCGCGACCGCATCGAGAACTTCGAGTCGGTCAACGACGCCTACGTCATCGAGGACCTCGGCTGCGCGGCGATGGCCGAAAACATCGTGCTGGTCTGAGGTGCGCCATGACCAGTCCTTGCCGTCGCCACTTCGAGAGGGTCCGGGCCGCCCAGGAGACCGCCGCCACCGCTCCCGGCCAGTCCATGGCCGGCGCGACCGCCTACGAGCTGCAATTGCTGCAGCTCGCCCAGGACCGTGCCCGGCTCAAGCAGATCCAGTCCGAGCAGGGCAAGGCCGAGCTGAAACGCCAGCTGCTGCCGGCCTACGCGCCCTACGTCGAGGGCGTGCTGTCCGCCGGGCTGGGCGCCCAGGATGAGGTGCTGACCACCCTGATGGTCTGGTGCATGGATGCCGGCGATTACCGGAGCGCCCTGGGCATCGCCGAGTACGTGCTACGCCACGGGCTGCTCATGCCCGACCGCTTCGCCCGCACCACCGGCTGCTTGGTCGCCGAGGAGGTGGCCAACGCCGCCCTCAAGGCCCAGAAGGCCGGCGGCACCTTCGACCTGGCGGTGCTCGAGCGCACTCAAACACTCACGGAGGGGCAGGACATGCCCGATGAGGCGCGCGCCAAGCTGCTGCTGGCCACCGGGCGCGCCACCCTCGACGGCGAGGCGCCTGGGCTGCCGCGCCTGCTGATCGGCATCGACCTGCTCAAGCGGGCCATCGATCTGCATAGCAGCTGCGGCGGCAAGAAGGACCTGGAGCGCGCCGAGCGCCTCCTGAAGAACATCGCGGCCCCGGAGGCTCCCGAGGCCTCCGCCGCCGCGGACTGAGCGTCCCCACGCGAACCCGGCGGCGCGGGGCCGATCCAGGCAGATTCCTGCCCCGGTGACGTCCCGCCCACCGCCGAACCTGGAGCACAGCATGAGCGGATTCATCGCCAACGGCGGCAGCACTGAGCCCGTTATCCTGGAAAACGACGGCTGGTTCCCGGACATCGACGCCGACCACCTACGCGCGGCCCTGCGCCTGGACAGCAGCATCACCGATGCCCGCCTCGAGGTCGCCGCGGTCAACGCCATCATCAGCGTCAACCGCGAACTCGCCACCTACAAATCCGGCGAGCAGGCCAACGGCCACGCGGCCCTGGTCGACGTGCCGGCCGTGACCATCAAGGGCGAAAGCGAACTCGTCCACCTCTACCGCCGCGCCGTCTACTGCACCGCCGGCGCCGAGCTAGCCGAGCGCTACCGCAGCTACGACGCCACCGCCGCCGGCAACCAGCGCGCCGACGACCTCACCCCCAGCATCGACGAATACCGCCGCGACGCCCGCTGGGCGATCCGCGATGTGCTCGGCAACGCGCATACCACCGTGGAGCTGATCTGATGGCCGCCGTCATCGCCCACCAGGGCGACACCGTCGACGCTCTCTGCTGGCGGCACTACGGCCGCACCGCCGGCGTGGTCGAGGCGGTGCTCGAGGCCAACCCGAGGCTGGCCGACCTCGGCCCGGTCCTGCCCCACGGCCAGCGGGTGACCCTGCCCGAGCAGGCACCGCAGCCACAAACCCAGACTGTCCAGCTATGGGACTGACCGCAACCAAGGAGCGCGGCATGGCCGACCAAAACCTGTTTCAAGCTGCCGCCATCGAAGCGGCAAAATCCGCCCCCCCTGTGGCGGTCACCAGCGCAGTGATCGCCGGCATGAGCATCAGCGATTGGGTCGCGATCCTGACCGGCATCTATGTGCTGCTGCAGATCGTGGTCCTGGTGCGCAAGCTGTTGCGCGAGCGCAAGGCCGAGCGCGCAGGAGTGGAACGGCAATGACCATGCAACGACGGTTGGCCATCGCTGCCGCCGGGGCGACCCTGAGCATTGCTTCGGTCGTCGTCGCCAATTTCGAGGGGCTACGCACCAAGGCTTACCGCGACCCGGTAGGCATCCCGACGATCTGCTACGGCCACACGGCTACGGCACGCATAGGGCAGAGCAGAAGTCAGGCCGAGTGCGACGCCTTGTTGCGTGGCGATCTTGGCGACGCCTTGGAGCAGGTCGACCGGCTGGTGACGGTGCCGCTGCCGGTGGAGCGCCGGGCGGCCCTGGCATCCTTCGCCTACAACGTGGGCTCCGAGAGGCTTTCCGGCTCGACGCTGCTGCGCAAGCTCAATGCCGGTGATGCGGCCGGTGCTTGCGCGGAGCTGTCCCGCTGGGTCTATGCCGGCGAGGAGAAACTGCCTGGCCTGGTCCAGCGCAGAGCCGCAGAGCGAGAGCTGTGCGAGGTGGGGCTGTGATCCGCCTGATGCTGTTGCTCGCCATGCTGGCCAGTCTCGCCCTCTATGCCTGGGGCGTCGCTCAGCAGCGCGACCGTGCCGAGGCTGCCGCGCAGCAGGCCACCGAGCAGCGCGACCAGCTTGCCCGCCAGACCACCACCCTGGCCGCCGACCTGGCCCAGGAGCGTGCCGCCCAGGCCGGGCTGCGCGCCACCCAGGACGACCTGCGCGCCGTGCTGGCCCGTCGGCAATCCCAGCTCGAGGAACTCAAACATGAAAACCAGGAACTGCGCGACTGGGCTGCTCGGCCTCTGCCTGACGCTGCCCGCCGGCTGCTCGAGCGTCCCGCCCTCACCGGTGCCGACGCTTACCGTGAACGCCTGCCCGGTGGTCGTGCCGTGCCGGCTGTCGCCGAGCAAGCCGCGCAATAACGGCGACCTGCTCGAGGTGCTCGAGCGCACCGAGGCCGCCTGGGCCGAGTGTGCCGCCCAGGTGGACATGGTCTATCGCCATCAGCCCGCACCGAACAACCAATGAGACGCCCCCATGGACGAGATTGCCGAACAGATTGACCGCCTCGACGACCTGGTCGCCGACCTGCACACGCCGCTGCCGCTGCGCCTCCACGTCCGCAGCCTCAAGGAATCGCTGCCGGCGGTGATCGAGGGCTTGAAGGCCGGCTACCTCGCCGCCGGCGGGGAGAATTACTGGGCGCCCTGCGCTGAATTGAGGTAACACCATGGCCCTACTGGGAAACTACACCGGAAAAAGCAACTTCCAGGCACCGGAGATTTCCATCAGTGCCGATGGTGTCGTGCAAGCTTTCATCATTGGCACGATCGGCAAGGGAGAAGTGCGTGTCGCTCTGGATATCGACGGGGCCGGTTTCCATGAATACCCCGAACTGATCTTTTCCAAGAGGACGACATTCGAGCTGAATGTGAAGGCGGGGGACAAGCTGAAGTTCAGCTTCATCAACTGCACCGATGCCGGCGCCAAGGTGCGGATGTGATGCGCACGCCGATCGTCGCTAGCTTGGTGCATCCGATGGTCAGGACGATCGGGGAGGCCGGTGCACAGCGCTACTTCGGGCCGTCCCTGTCGCTGGACTTCATCAACCAGCAGTACAGCATGGGGGCTGTCTGGCAGAAGCCGACCGCCAAGTCGTTCTCCGCCCTCGTCACGCTCACCCGCTCGACCGGCGGCGGGCGGTTCAACGCCGCGGGGGTTTACGAGTGGGTCGCTGCCAACCAGCCGCGGTTCGACTACGACCCGGTGACGCACGCCCCACTGGGCCTGCTGATCGAGGAGCAGCGCACGAACTTGTGCCTGTATTCCGATGCGATCACCTGGGTGCCGTGGATCGGACAAATGGGCGTAGTTGACAATGCCTTGGTGGCCCCGGATGGGGCGTACACGTCGACCAAGATCACCTACTCGGCAGTTGGGCAGCTTTACCAAGTAATCACCGTTGAAGCGGGGCAGCAGTACACGTTCAGCTACTTCGTCCGGTTGGGCACCAAACCGTCCAACTCGTATGCGGTGTACGACCACACCAACAATGCGTTCCTGATCGCGGCGACTACCAACTCAGCTGCTACGACGGCTCGCTGGACCCGTATGACGGTGACGTTCACAGTGCCCGCGAACTGCACGCAGGTCCGTATTTACCCCGACCGAAACGATACGACCGGCATTACCGGCACAATCAGCCTGTGGCGCGTCCAGTTGGAGAAGGGGGCCTTCGCCACCAGCCCAATCCCTACCACGTCCGCGCAGGTCACGCGTGCTGCGGATGCGGTCGTCGTCAGTGGAACCGCTCCGTGGTATCGGCAGGACGAGGGAACCTTCGTCGTAAAAGGCGACCTGCTCAGTCGGGCGGGAAACGCCAAGGTGTCCCTGGACATCGGCGCGGGTGGGGCGTTTGGCACGACAGCATACGTCTCACACACGGCGTCTCTTGATCTGCTCAACCCCGACACAGCTCCGCTCACCCTGAACTCGGGCGCGGCGAACACGACGACGACGTTTCGGTGCGCAGCGGCGCTCAGGGCGAACAACTCGACGATGGCCGTCAAGGGGGCGCTTGGCGGCGTGGATACCACCTGCGCGCTGCCCAGCGTGCCGACGGCGCTGTTCCTCGGGAAAGGGGGCTGGGCCGGTGCCAGTAGTTATCTCAATGGGCACCTGCGCTCCGTCGCCTATTACCCTCGGCGCCTGCCGAACACCGACCTGCAGGCTCTCACCGCCGCATAAGGAGTACCCATGACCGACTACTACCTGCGGGCGCCCGATGCCGACACACTCCAGGCCGCTCTGATCGAGGTCGGCACCGCCCAGCTCGTCGATGGTGCCCTGGTACCGCTGGAAGGCGAGGACGTTATCGACATTATTGGCGTTTGGTATGAGCGCACCGGCGGGACCGACGAAGACCCGGTGTACACGGCGGTGCCCGGCTACCACGGAAACGTCCGGTCGGTCGTCCCGATCACCTGGCCGGAGGCGGTCGAGGCGATGGAGCCGACCACACCGTGGAGGGTCTGGGGATGAACAAACCCGAATCCCTGCGCGCCCACCTGCTCGCCGCGGTGCCCGAGCTGCGCCACAACCCCGACCGCCTGCTGGTCTTCATCGACAAGGGGCGGCTGCGCAGCACCGCCGCGGGCGGCCTGTCCTTCGAGTACGGCTACACCCTCAACCTGCTGTTCACCGACTACGCCGGGCACCCGGACGCCATCGCCATCCCGCTGCTGGCCTGGCTGCTGGTCAACCAGTCCGAGCTGCTGGTCAACCTGGAGAAGGGCAAGGACGCCATCCAGTTCGAGGCCGACGTGCTGGCCAACGACAAGGTCGACCTGTCGATCACCCTGCCGCTCACCGAGCGGGTCATCGTCAGGAAGCAGGCCGACGGCACCCTACAGGTCACCCACGCCGAGGAGCCACCGTACACCGAGCAGCTGGAGAGCACCCACCTGCAGGTCTTCGCCGACGGCGAGCTGCTCGCCGAATGGGACACCGCCGCCCCGACCGGCGTCGCCCTGGAAACCCCGCACCCGGGGCCGACCCGCCATGGCTGACGATCTGCGCGCCCTCGAGGACTGGGCCGGCGTCCTGCTGGCCAAACTCGGCGCCGGCGAGCGCCGCAAACTGAACCAGACCATCGCCCGAGACCTGCGCCGCAACCAGCAGCAGCGCATCGCCGCGCAGAAGAACCCGGACGGCACCCCCTATGCCCCGCGCAAGCCCAGGAAGGACCTGCGCGGCAAGGTCGGCCGCGTGCGCCGGCAGATGTTCGCCAAGCTGCGCCAGGCCAAGCACCTCAAGCTGCAGAGCACGGCGGGCAGCATCGCTATCGGCTTCGTCGGCCGCACCGCGCGCCTGGCCCGCGTCCACCAGTACGGCCTGCGCGACCGGGCCGAGCGGGGCGCTCCCGACGTCCAGTACGACCGGCGGCAGCTGCTCGGCCTCACCGATGCCGACCTGGAGCTGATCCGCGACCGCCTGCTCGAGCACCTGGCCGGCTGACCTCGGCCTGTAGCGCCCGCCGCTACAAGCCCGGCCACGCGACACCCGCACCTGCTGCGGGCCAGCATGGTCGCCATGAATACCGCCGACCTTATCCGCCGCCTCGAAAACCTGATCCGCTTCGGCACCGTCGCCGAGGTCGATCCGGCCAAGCCGCGCTGCCGCGTGAAGACTGGCGGCCTGCTCACCGGCTGGCTGCCCTTCTTCGCAGCGCGCGCCGGCGAGGACCGCGAGTGGGACCCGCCGAGCCGCGGCGAGCAGTGCATCCTGTTCTCGCCCTCCGGCGATCCGGCCACCGGCGCCGTGCTCGTCGGCCTGTACAGCGACGCCTTCCCCGCCCCGGACAACGACCCGAAACGCCACCGGCGCACCTACCGCGACGGCGCGGTGATCGAGTACGACACCGAGAACAGCCAGTACCTGATCGACATTCCGGCCGATGGCAAATACGTCCTGCGCTGTGGTCCGGTGGTCCTCGAGCTGTCGGCCGAGGGCGTGAACATCACCGGCCTGGTCACCGTGAGCGAGGACGTGATCGCGGCCCTTATCAGCCTGATCGGGCACGTCCACGGCGGCGTGCAGAGCGGCTCCGGCACCTCGGATGAACCGCAATGACCGGCATGTCCCGCACCACCGGCCTGGCCATCGCCGACCTCGAGCACCTGCGCCAGTCGATCGCCGACATCCTCACCACCCCGCTGGGCTCGCGCCTGATGCGCCGCGACTATGGCAGCCTGCTGCCCGAGCTGATCGACCAGCCGCTCCACGGCGTGACCGTCACGCGCCTCTATGCCGCCAGCGCCGCCGCGCTGATGCGCTGGGAGCCGCGTCTGCGCCTGTCCCGTGTGCAGCTCACCCTCGGCAGCGCGCCGGGCAGTGCCTTTCTCGACATCGAGGGCAGCGAGGTCGACGGCAATGCGCCGCTCAGCCTGCGTGTGCCGCTCAAGATGGGAGCCACCGCATGAGCACCGCCATCGACCTCAGCCTGTTGCCGGCTCCCACCGTCATCGAGCCGCTGGACTTCGAGACGATTCTCGCCGAGCGCAAGGCCCGGCTGATCGGCCTCCACCCGGCAGCCGAACAGGCCGACCTCGCCGCGCGCCTTGCGCTGGAGTCCGACCCGCTCAACAAGCTGCTGCAGGAAAACGCCTACCGCGAGCTGCTCCTGCGCCAACGCATCAACGACGCGGCCCGCGCCGTCATGCTCGCCTATGCCGTTGGCCCCGACCTCGACCAGCTGGGCGCCCGCGACGACGTCGAGCGCCTGCTGGTCGATCCGGGCGACAGCACGGCCATCCCGCCCCGGGCGCCGGTCTACGAAGACGACACCGCCTTCCGCCGGCGCATCCAGCTCTCGCCGGAGGGCTACACCACCGCCGGCAGCCAGATGAGCTACGTCTACCACGGGCTGAGCGCCGACCCCGACGTCGCCGACATCGAGGCCGTCAGCCCGGTACCCGGCGTGGTCACCGTCTACGTCCTGTCGCGCAGCGGCGACGGCAGTGCTTCCGAGGAGCTGCTCGCGGCTGTCAGTCGCGCGCTGAACGCCGAGGAAGTGCGACCGATGACCGACCAGGTCGGCGTGCAGTCGGCCAGCATCGTTACCTATGCCATCGTCGCCGAGCTGGTCCTCTATCCAGGGCCGGATGCCGCCGTGGTGCGCGCCGCCGCCCTGGCCGCGGCCGAGGCCTATGCCGCCGCTCAGCATGCTCTGCGCCGCGACGTGACTCTCTCCGGGCTCTATGCCGCCCTGCACCAGCCCGGCGTGCAGCGGGTCGACCTGAGTGCGCCGGTCGCCAACCTGGTGATCGGCAGCGGCGAGGCCAGCTACTGCACCGGCATCACCCTCACCGTGGCGGGGGAGACCGATGTCTGACCTGCTGCCTCCCAACAGCACCGCCCTGGAGCGGGCCCTGGCCGAGGTCGGGGCGACTGCCACCGACCTGTCGGTGCCGATCCGCGAGCTGTGGGACCCGGACACCTGCCCCCTCGCGCTGCTGCCCTGGCTCGCCTGGGCCTGGTCGGTGGACGAGTGGAGCGACGCCTGGAGCGAGCAGCAGAAGCGCGACACCGTCCGCCAGGCCCTGCCGGTGCAGCGCATCAAGGGAACCATCGGCGCGGTGCGCTGGGCTGTTTCAACGCTGGGCGTCGAGGTGCGCGTGCAGGAGTGGTTCAACCAGAGCCCGCCCGGTCAGCCCTACACCTACCGCCTGCTGGTCGATGTCGACCAGGGGCAACTGATGCAGACCGACATGGCCGGCATCCTGCGGATTGTCGAGAACGCCAAGAACCTACGCTCGCACCTCGAGCAGGTGCAATTCGCCGTCCGCAGCCCTTGCACGGTCTATGCAGCCGCCGTGGCCTGTGTCGGCAACGAAATCCAGTTGGGTTTCAAGGGAAACCCCGTCGTGATCAATGCACTGGCCATCTGCCTCGGATAGTCGTACATGGACATCAAGAGCTTCTTTGCCCAAGACACCACCGGCGCCATCCTGCCAGGGGCTACCTGTTATCTGTACCACGAGGACGGAGTCAGCCTGGTCGAGGGCCTGCAGGGGGCCGGCGGTACGCCGCAGGGCAACCCCTTCCACGCCACCGACTACGGCCTGATCCAGTTCTCCGCGCCGGATGGCAGCTATATCCTGCGCGTCACCGCTGGCCCGCGGGATTACCGCATCCCGGTGCAGTGCCTCGATGTCACCGCGCTGCTCGCCACCCTGGCCAGCCTGCGCGAGCAGATCGACAATCATATCGGTGCCGGCGGCGAGGCCCATGCCGTGGCCACCGAAAGCGCTGCCGGATTCCTGGCCGCCGAGGACAAGGCCCGCCTCGATGCGCTGCTGGCAGGCGGTTCGACTCTGCCCAGCCTCTCGATCGGCGACGCCACGCTGACTGGCGACAGCCTGCCTGCGCTGTCCGTGGGCGATGCTTCCCTCGAGGGCGACGCCGAACCGGAAGATCCGGAAACGCCGACCGATCCTGTACCGCTGGGCGCCCTGATGACCGCCGGCGCCCAAATCCTCGATGTCGCCACCGGTACGCCGGTGCAGCTCAGCTCCGTAAACTGGTTCGGTGCCGAGGGTACCAACCACACGCCGCACGGCACCTGGCTACGCAGCTACACCGCCATCGTCGACCAGATCGCCGAGCTGGGCTTCAACTGCATCCGCCTGCCATTCTCCGGCGACATCGTCGGCGCCACGCCGCCACCCTCGGCCATAGACTTCGCGCTCAATCCGGCCTTCACCGGCAAGACCGCACTCGAAATCCTCGACCTGATCATCGACTACGCCGCCGACAAGGGGCTGTACGTCGTGCTCGATCACCACCGCCGAGCGGCCGGCGCCGGCGCCGATGGGGCTCCGACCGATGCCGGCTACAGCGAAACGGACTGGCACAACAGCTGGATCGCCATGGCTCAGCGCTATGGCAGCAAACCCAACGTGGTCGGCGCCGACCTACACAACGAACCGCATGACCTGACCTGGAATGACTGGGCGACGCTGGCCGAGGCCTGTGGCAATGCCCTTCATGCAGTCGCGCCGCACTGGCTGGTCATGGTCGAAGGGGTGGGTCAGTACAACGACGACAGCTACTGGTGGGGCGGCCAGCTGATGGGCGTGGCGACCCGGCCGGTGGTACTGACGCAGGCCAATCGCGTCGTCTACTCGCCACATGAATACGGCCAATCCGTCGGCACGCAGTCCTGGCTGGCCTACGACGGCCAGACGCCGCCCGCCAACTGGCCGATGAACCTGTACGCCGTCTGGCGCAGCCACTGGGGCTTCATCGCCGAGCAGGGTATCGCGCCGATCTGGATCGGCGAGTTCGGCGGCAAATACGGGGTGGATGGAACGGGCACGGTGGGTGCGGCGCCCCATGGTGCCTACGAGATCCAGTGGACGCAGGAACTGGTGAAGTATCTCAACGGCGACTTCGACGGCGATGGCCAGCGCGATCTGTCCAGCAGCCAGACCGGCCTGTCCTTCGCCTACTGGTCGCTCAACCCCAATTCGGGCGACACCGGCGGCCTGCTCCAGGACGACTGGAGCACTCCGCAGCAGAGCAAACTCGACCTGCTCGCCCCCCTATTCACCGCCCCGGCACCGACACCCGCCGAAACCCTGGTCGATGACGACGACATCCCGCTCGTAGACGATGACGATACCCTCCTGGAGGATGATTGATGACTCGCAAAACCAGTGCGTTTGCGGCAGCCGAGGCTCTGGATGCCAGCACGGAATTTCTGGTGCGCCAGAGCGGCAACAAACGCCTGTCGCGGGCGGCGCTGCAGGCCTATATCGAAACATTGCTGCCAGAGTCTGCCGGCAGTAGCAGTGGCACGCTCACCGCCCTGCGAAGCGATGACCTGGGCGTGACCGAGACCACCCTGGTCGATGCCCTGACATTCAACGTACAGGCCAATACCGTCTACCGGCTCTCGGCATCGTTGCTGTACCGCACGACCGCCGTCGGCAAGGGAATCCGCGTTGGCATCGGTGGTACGGCGGGGGTGCAATCGGTGGCCGTCCGCGCGGCCACGTTCGATTCGAGCGGTGCTCCGGTAGCCCAGTTCGCCCATGCGAAGGGTGCCCCTCTGATCTTCCCGAGTTCCGCCAACGGCGGCGACGACAACCTGCTCGAAATCACCGGGCAGGTCTACACCACGGCTGCCGGGACGCTGACGATCCAGATCGGCGCCGCCGTCCAGTACGACTACACCGCCGCCCAGAAAGGCTCTGGCGGCTTCCTCGAAGCCCTTGGCACCATTGCCGCTGCGTAACAGGATCGACCATGGCCCGTACCGCTGTTTTCGTCGTCACCCTCTCGGCGCCCTCCGCACAGCCGGTCGCCGTCAATTACGCCACCGTGCCCGGCACAGCCACGCCGCCGGAAGACTTCACTGCGACCACCGGCACGCTGACCTTCGCGCCGGGAGAAACCAGCAAGACCCTGACGATCCCGGTGCGCCAGAGCGACGCCGGCCAGCCGGCCGAGACCTTCAGCCTCCAGCTGTCCTCGCCCGTGAATGCCGTGCTGGCTGACGCCACGGGCCTCTGCCAACTGCCGGGCGCCGTGGTGGTCGATGTCTACCTCGACCGCTTCAATGTCCTCTATGCCGCGCTGCATGAGCCGAGCAACGGCTACTTCGGGCCGCAAAGCGGCGCGAACGCCCGCACGATCCCCTATCACTGCCCGGAAACCCTGATCAACGAGGCCCCGGACCACGGGCACGAGTCCGTCTCGGAGACCGCTTCGTTCTGGGCGGGAGTGGAGGCTTGGAAAGGGGCGCTGTCGAACAACTGGAACGGTTACACGGCCTGCTGGGCCTCTATCGAGAGTAACTACATCCCCAGTGCGGCCAACCAGCCGGCGGGCACCTACACGCCTGGCAGCCCGGCCACCTACCAGCCCGAGGGCGATCTGCCCAACGCCTACCCGACGCTGCCGAATACCGGCGTGCCCGTGGGTGTCGATCCGCTCTATGCCGAATTGCAGACTACCTACGGCAACGGCCGCATGTTCCTCATGCACTGGCTGATCGATGTCGATGGGGTCTACGGCTATCACAACGGCGACAACAGCGAGACCGGCGTGTTCATCAACAACTACTCGCGAGGCCTGCAGGAATCCTCGTTCGAGACCGTGACCCATCCGTCCTGGGAGGATTTCGAATTCGGCAGCGCCTACGGCTACCTGCCGTTGTTCAATAAGAACCAGCCGCTCTATCCCGACGCTCCGTTCGAGTATGGCAAGCAGTGGCGCTACACCTGTGCTCCCGATGCCGAGGCGCGGGTTATCCAGCATGCCTATTTGGCGCATAAGTTCGCCGTCGCGAACGGGGTTGCATCAAGCGTGGCCGCCCAGGACACCAAGGCGAAGAAAATGGGCGACTACCTGCGCTATGCCCTGTTCGACAAGTACTATCGGAAAATCGGGAGTTACACCCAAGCCGCCACTTCGGCAGCGCCCTACGAGTCGTGCCACAAGCTGATTAGCTGGTACGCCTCGTGGGGTGGTGAGATTCCGGCGTCCGGGCAACAGCCATCCTGGGGATTTCGGATCGGCTCATCCGAGTGCCACCAGGGCTATCAGGCGCCCGATATCGCCTATTTCATGGCGACCGGCGGGGGCGGCTATACCCCGCAATCGCCGTCGGCCGGGGATATCTGGCTCGGCTCGCTGTATCGCCAGATCGAGATGCTGCGCTGGCTGCAATCTCCGGAAGGCCCCATCGCTGGCGGGGTGTCCAATAGCTGGCACGGCCGCTACGAGACACCGACCGATGGGCGGCAGAACGCCAAGTTCTACGGCATGTTCTATACCTACGCGCCGGTCTGGCACGACCCGCCGTCGAACAACTGGTTCGGCTTCCAGTGCTGGGGACTGCAACGCTGCACCGATCTGCTGCTCGAGGTGTCGGACAAGACCAGCAGCCTGGCGGTCGGGATCCGCCCGAACCTGGAAATCATCCTCGACCGGTTCATCAACTTTGTGCTGGGTCATGTGACCCTCAGCGTCGATGGCAGCTACTCGCTGCCATCGACGCTGTCCTGGGTATCGACCACGGCCGTGGCCGGGCAGACCGCCACGTCCGCCAACCTGGAGGGCGTCTACGAGTACCTGCCCAGCCTCGACTGGGACGGCACCGGTAACTACGGGGCGTTCTGGACCGCCAGCACCGTGCCGAATCCGAATCTGCACTGCACGGTGGTTGAGTCCAGCGTGGACATCGGCGTCGCAGCCTCGCTCTCACGCCTGTTGATCGAGTATGCCGAGGCCAAGCGGCGGATGAACAAATTCGCCAGCGCCATCCCTGGGGGCAGCCATACCGCGCAGGATTGCTACACCCTGGCCCGCGAGCTGCTGGACCGCACCTGGACGCTGTTCAAGGGCAGCAAGGGGCTCACCCGTGAGGAGGCGCGTGCCGATTACACCCGCTATGCCGATCCCGTCTTCGTTCCTGCGAGCTTTACCGGCCAGATGCCCAACGGCGACAGCGTTGCTTCCGGCGCCACCTTCATCTCGATCAGATCGTTCATGGAGGATGACCCGGACTGGCCGAAGATCCAGGCCTATATCGCCGACCCGACGCCGGAAAACGTGCCGACCTTCACGTATCACCGGTTCTGGGCGCAGGCCGAGTACGCTATGGCCTGCGCGGCTATGCATCACTATTTCGGCGATCTGGTGGGGGCCGAGGCATGATGTACCGGAGCCTGTTCACGACCTACGGCATGCAGCGCCTGGCCGAGGCCAGTGCGCTCGGGACGGCGCTCACCCTCACAGCCATGGCTGTGGGCGACGGCAACGGTAACCCGACCACGCCCGGCGAGCTGCAGACGCACCTGGTGCGCGAGCGCTACCGGGCCGCGATCAATCGCATTTACCAAGATGCCAATGACCCCCAGCAGTTCTTCGCCGAGCTGGTGATCCCTGCGCAAACCGGGGGATTCGTGCTGCGCGAGATCGGCGTGTTCGATGCCGACGGCAGCCTGATCGTTGTCGGCAACCTGCCGGACGTCTACAAACCCACGGCCGACGAGGGGGCGTTCTCGGACACGGTCGTGCGCGTGGTGTTCCGGGTGGATAACGCCGATAACATCACGCTGATGCTCGACCCTAACGTGAGCGTCGCTACGCATACCTGGGTGATCAACAACATCACCGCGGCGACCCTCATCCCGGGCGGCACCGTCGGCCAGCTGCTGGGCAAGGCCAGCAACGCCGATGGCGACTACCAGTGGCAGAACCCGGATGCGATCAGCGTCACCGTCGACACCGTCGCCGAGAAGCAGCTGCTCGCCGCCGGGCAGACCGTCGTCGACCTGGCCCTCACCACCACCTATGGCCTGGCCGTGTACGTCGACGGCCTGCGCCTTGACCTGGGCAGCGGCGCCGGCGAGTGGCTGCCGGACGGGAGCCTGGAAACCCGCCTGCACCTGGGCCAGAGCTATCCGGCCGGCACGCGCATCACCCTGGTCCAGAACGAGCCGGCCGGCAGCGCCGGGGCACCGCTGGAGCGCAGCCAGAACCTCGCCGACGTCCTGGACAAGGTGGCCTCCCGCGACAACCTCGAGGTCTACAGCAAGGCCGAGGTCAACCAGCGGGTCCGCCAGCCGGGCGACATCTATCACACCGCCGCCGCCACGCCGGGCCCCTTCGGGCTCAAGGCCAACGGCGCGGCGGTCAGCCGCACGGTCTACGCGGCGCTGTTCGCCCGGCTCGGCACGCGCTTTGGGTCCGGCGACGGCTTCACCACCTTCAACCTGCCGGACCTGCGCGGCGAGTTCGTCCGCGGCTGGGACGACGGCCGCGGGGTGGATAGTGGCCGCGAGCTGGGCAGCTTCCAGGGCGGGGCCACCCAGAGCCACACCCACAGCGGCAGTGTGGCGACGGCCGGCAAGCACGCCCACACCGGCAAGACGACCAGCAACGGGCGTCACAGCCACACCATGACCTTCAAGCGGGACCGCTCTCCGGTCGACCCGGGCAATGCGGTGCTCGGCGACGAGGACTACTACGGCGAGCAGACCCACACCACCACCGAGGCCGGCGACCATTTCCACGGTCTGAGCATCAACGAGGCGGGCGAGCACAGCCATGGCTTGACCATCGGCACCACCGGCGGCAGCGAAACCCGCCCGCGCAACGTGGCCCTGCTGGCCTGCATCGCCTTCTGAGGAGAGAGACCATGATCGTCTACCAGTACAGCCCCGCCGGCCTCTACCGGGGCGAAACCGTGGCCGACGAGTCGCCGCTCGAGCCCGGCGTCTGGCTGATGCCGGCGCGCACCACGGCGGTAGCGCCGCCGGCGGAATGGCCCGAGGACCGCTGGCCCCGTTGGAACGGCGTGGCTTGGGCGCTGGTCAACAAGCCGCAAGCGCCGGCCGCCCCCGACCCGGTGGCCAAGCTCGCCGCCTTCCTCGACGAAAACCCCGACGTCGCCGCGCTGCTGCAGCAACCCGCCTGACCGCGCCCTGTAGCGCCGCCCGCTACAACCCCCAGCGCTACCCGATCCACCGCCCCCACGCCACCCTGCGCAGGACCTACCCCTGCGCAGGAACCCCCCATGCCAGTCGATTACCATCACGGCATACGCGTCGTCGAAGCCAGCGACGGCACGCGCCCGATCCGCACCGTTTCCACCGCCGTCATCGGCGTCGTCTGCACCGGCAGCGATGCCGACGCCGCGGCCTTTCCGCTGAACACGCCGGTTCTGGTGACCAATCCCCAGGCCTCGGCCGGCAAGGCCGGCGAGCTGGGCACCCTGGCCTCGACGCTGGACGCCATCGCCGACCAGACCAACGCCCTCACCGTCGTGGTGCGCGTAGCCGACGGCGCCGGCGCCGACGCCGAGGCCATCGCGGCCGACCAGGCCAGCAAGATCATCGGCACCACCACCGCCGGCGGCCAGATGACCGGCCTCAAGGCCCTGCTGGCCGCCCAGGCCCGGCTCGGCGTCAAGCCGCGCATCCTCGGCGTGCCGGGGCTCGACAGCCTGGCCGTGGCCACCGAACTGGCCGCCATCGCCCAGAAGCTGCGCGGCTTCGCCTACGTCTCGGCCTGGGAGTGCGCCACCAAGGAGGAGGCCGTCGCCTACCGCGAGAACTTCGGGCAGCGCGAGCTGATGACGATCTGGCCGGACTTCATCAGCTGGGACACCGCCAGCAGCGCCAACCAGGCAGCCCCGGCCGTCGCCCGCGCCCTCGGCCTGCGCGCCAAGATCGACCAGGAGGTGGGCTGGCACAAGACGCTCTCCAACGTCCCGGTCAACGGCGTCACCGGTATCAGTGCCGACGTGTTCTGGGACCTGCAGGACCCGGCCACCGACGCCGGCTACCTCAACGCCGCCGACGTCACCACCCTGATCCGCCGCGACGGCTTTCGCTTCTGGGGCTCGCGCACCTGCAGCGCCGACCCGCTGTTCGCCTTCGAGTCCTCCACCCGCACCGCCCAGGTGCTGAGCGACACCATCGCCGAGGGGCATCTGTGGGCGGCCGACAAGCCCCTGCACCCGAGCCTGGTGCGCGACATCCTCGAAGGGGTCAACGCCAAGTTCCGCGAACTCAAGCGCCTGGGCTACATCATCGACGCCGAGGCCTGGTACGACCCCACTCTCAACGAGGCGACCACGCTCAAGGACGGCAAGCTCTACATCGACTACGCCTACACCCCGGTCCCGCCGCTGGAAAACCTGGGATTCAACCAGCGGATCACCGACCGCTTCCTGGTCGACTTCGCCAGCCGGATCAACGCCTGACAGAGGAGCCCGCCGCATGGCACTGCCCCGCAAACTCAAGAACCTGAACCTGTTCAACGACGGCAACAGCTACCTCGGTGAGAGCAAGACCGCCACCCTGCCGCCCCTGGCCCGCAAGATGGAGAGCTACCGCGGCGGCGGCATGAACGGCCCGGTGAAGGTCGACCACGGCATGAGCGACGACGGCCTGCAGTTCGAGTGGACCCTGGGCGGCCTCGACCTGACCGTGCTGCGCCAGTTCGGCATCACGACCGCCGACGGCGTGCTGCTGCGCTTCGCCGGCGCCTACCAGCGCGACGACACCGGCGAGGTCACCGCCGTGGAGATCGTCGTGCGCGGCCGGCACGAGGAAATCAACCTGGGCGACGCCGAGCCCGGCGAAGACACCGAGGTCAGCATCGTGACCACCTGCAGCTACTACAAGCTGATCGTCAACGGCGAAACCGAGATCGAAATCGACCTGCTCAACATGATCGAGACGGTCGGCGGCGTCGACCGCCTGGCCGAGCAGCGCCGCGCCATCGGCCTGTAAGGCATGCCCGGCCACCTGCCGCCGGCGCGCTCGCCGGCCCCACCCCGCACAACCAGGAACACCACCATGACCAGCACCACCAAGACCGTCACCCTCGACACCCCGATCCAGCGCGGCGAGCAGACCATCACCGCCATCGAGCTGCGCAAGCCGCACGCCGGCGAGCTGCGTGGCGTCTCGCTGCTCGAGCTGATGCAGATGGACGTGATCGCGTTGCGCAAGGTCCTGCCGCGCCTCACCACCCCGGCGCTCACCGAGCACGAGATCGGCTTCCTCGACCCGGCCGACCTGTTCCAGCTGGGCAGCGAGGTCACCGGTTTTTTGTTGCCGAAGTCGGCGAAGGCGGAAGCATCCCTCGCCATGTAGAGGACGCCATGGCCGACCTGGCCATGGTCTTTCACTGGGGGCCGGCGGACATGGAGCCGCTGAGCCTCACCGAACTGATGGAGTGGCGCGAGCGCGCCCGGCAGCGTGTGGAGAGCCCGCATGGCACGCGATCTAAGGCTTGAAGTCATCCTCCAGGCAGTCGACCGCGCCACGCGCCCGATCCGCGCCGTCAGCCAGGGCGGCAGCGAGCTGGCCCAGACGCTCAAGCAGACCCGCGAGGCGCTCAAGGGCCTGCAGGGCCAGCAGAGGGACGTGGAGAGCTTTCGCGCGGTGCAGGCCGCCTCGAAGCAGACCGGCGAGGCGATCCGGGCCAACCGGGAACGGATCAAGGCGCTGTCCGAGCAGATGGCGGCGGCGGCCCGGCCTACCCGGCAAATGACCACCGAATTCCAGCGCGCCATGCGCGAGGGCCACAAGCTCAAGGCCAGCTACAGCGAGCAGCAACGCCAGTTGCAGAGCCTACAGACCCGTCTGAACTCGGCCGGCATCCAGACCAACCGCCTGGGCGCCGAAGAGCTGCGGCTCAGGCGGCGAGTCGAGCAAAGTACCCGCAGCATCGCCGAACAGCAGGACGGCATGCGCCGCCTGGCCCAGCAGCAGGAGCGGCTGGCCAAGGCCAAGGCGGCCTACGAGAAATCCAAGGAGGTCGCCGGCAAGGTCGCCACCGGCGGATCGGTGGCCCTCGCTGCCGGCGGCGGTGCCATGGCCTCGATGGGCTCGCAGGCCTTCGCCAACCAGCAGCTCGGCGCGAAGACCGCCGCCCAGTTCGGCCAGGGGGCCGCCGAGGCCAAGCAGTACCGGGCGATCATCAACAGCGTCTACAGCGGCGGGACCGGCGATAACCTGGAGCAGGTCGCCGAGGCGCTGTCGGCGGTCGGCGGGGGCTTCGGCTCGCTGGGCAAGCTCGGTGCCGGCCAGCTCGAAGCGCTGACCAAGCGCGCCACCACCCTGGCCAACACCTTCGACCTGGACGTGGCCGAGTCTGTGCAGATGGCCAGCATCATGATCCAGAACGGCCTGGCCAGGGATGCCACCGAGGCCTTCGACTTGATGGCCGGCGGGATGCAGAACGTCTCGGTCAGCCTGCGCCAGGAGCTGCCGGAGATCGTCCACGAGTACGCCACCAACTTCCGCGCCCTGGGCTTCAACGGCAAGGAGGCGATGAACCTGCTGGTGTCCGCCGCCGGCCAGGGCAAGTTCGCCCTGGACAAGACCGGCGACGCCCTCAAGGAGTTCACCCTGCGCGGCTCGGACATGTCCAAGGGCAGCCAGGAGGCCTACAAGGAAATCGGCCTCAACGCGCAGAAGATGTCGACCGCCATCGCCAAGGGCGGCCCCGAGGCCCGCGGCGCCCTGATGAAAACGGTCAAGGGCCTGCTGGCGATCAAGGACCCGGCCACCCGGGCCAACACCGCCATCGCGCTGTTCGGCACGCCGCTCGAGGACCTCTCGGTCGACCAGATCCCCCAGTTCCTCAAGGGGCTGGCCAGCGTCGAGGATCGCCTCGGCGAGGTCACTGGGGCGACCGACCGGATGGGCGACACCCTTGGCGACAACGCCGGCAGCGCACTGATCAGGCTGCAGCGGATGCTGTCGGGCGAGCTGATGACGGTGCTGGACGCCTTCGAGGGGGACATCCTCGCTGCGACCCGGGCGGTGACCGGCTGGTTCAAGGCCAATCCCGAGCTGGCCAATACCCTGACCAAGGTGGCTGTCGCCGTCGCCGTGTTGGCGGCGGTCGGCGGCGGCCTGACCCTGGTCATCGCCGGCCTGATCGGGCCGTTTGCCATGGCCAAGCTCGCCATCGCTTCCTTCGGTATTACGTCCGGCGTCGCCCTCGGCCCACTCCTGCTGATCATCGCCGCCATTGCCGTGCTCGCTGCAGGCGCCTATCTGGTCTGGCAGAACTGGGGCACCCTGGGGCCGAAGTTCGCCGCGTTGTGGGAAGGCATCAAGAGCCAGTTCGCCAGCCTGATGACCTGGTTCGCCAGCCTGCCGGAGCGCTTCCGCCAGTTCGGCGCCGACATTCTCCAGGGCCTGGCCAGCGGCATCACCGGTGCGCTCGGCAGCGTCAAGGACGCCATCACCGGGGCGGGCGACAAGGCCATTGGCTGGTTCAAGGAAAAGCTCGGCATCCACTCGCCCAGCCGCGTCTTCGCCCAGCTCGGCGGCTACACCATGCAGGGCCTCGAGCAGGGGCTGGTGGCGGGCCAGGGCGGGCCGCTGCAGCAGGTCACCGACCTGGCCAAGCGCCTCACGGCTGCCGGCACGGTGGCTCTGGGTGTCACCGCCAGCATGTCGCCGGCAGTCGCTGCGCTACCTGAGCTGCCGGCGCTCAATGCGCAGCAGCAGGCTATTCGCCCGCGGCTACAGGACGCGCCCATGGCCAGCCTGCCCGAGCAGGTGCAGCAGATTCGCTACCGGAGCGGAGATGTGCCACGGCCGGATCTGCCGGCACTGACGCAACAGCTGCAGGTCACCTTCGCCGACCTGCCGCGCCTCGAGGCGCTGCTGCTCGACGGCCCACGGATCGACAGCCGCCCGCCGCTGGCGGCTTCCACGGCTGCGCCGATCACCGTCCAGGGCGACACCATCCAGATCACCATCCAGGCAGCGCCCGGCGGCAACCCGGCCGACCTGGCGCAGCAGATCAACCGCATCCTCGACGAGCGCGAGCGCACCAAGGCGTCCCGCGTCCGCTCGCGCCTGCACGACCAGGAGTGACCCGCCATGATGATGGCTCTCGGACAGTTTGTTTTCAGCCTGCAGACCCTGGCCTACCAGGAGTTCCAGCGGCAGACCGACTGGCGGCACGGCTCCACCAGCCGCATCGGCACCCGCCCGGCGCGGCAGTACCAGGGGCCGGGAGACGACGCGATCACCCTGCCGGGCGTGCTGCTGCCCGAACTGGCCGGCAGCCAGGTCAGCCTCGACAAAGTCCGCGAGATGGCCGACACCGGCAAGGCCTGGCCGGTGGTCGACGGCACCGGGCGGGTCTACGGCCTGTGGGTCATCGAGAGCCTCAGCGAAACGCACACCCTGTTCTTTTCGGACGGTGCTGCCCGGCGCATCGAGTTCAACATCGCCCTGAAGAGGATCGACGACGACCGCGTCGACCTGCTCGGCAGCTTCCCTAGCACGGTGGGCGAGTTGCTCCAGGTGCTGCTGTAATGGACGCTGCCGCCTACGCGTACCCGACCTGCCGCGTGGTGGTCGACGGCCGGGACATCACTGCCGCCATCACCCAACGCCTGATCGCCATCAGCCTCACCGACAACCGCGGCCTCGAGGCGGACACCCTCGACATCCAGCTCAGCGACCACGACGGACGGCTGGCCATCCCGCCGCGCGGCGCCACCGTGCAGCTTTGGCTGGGCTGGAGCGATACCGGCCTGACCTACAAGGGCAGCTACACGGTGGACGAAACCGAGCACAGCGGTGCGCCGGACGTGCTCTCCATCCGCGCCCGCTCGGCCGACCTGCGCGAGGGGCTGAAGACCAAGCGGGAGCGCAGTTGGGACCAGCAGACCCTGGGCGACGTCATCAAGGCCATCGCCAGCAGCAACGGCCTCGAATCGGTCATCGCACCGAGCTTCGCGCAGATCCCGCTGGTCCACCTCGACCAGGCCAACGAGAGCGACGCCAACCTGCTGGCCCGCCTGGGCGAGCAGCACGACGCCATTGCCACCGTGAAGGCCGGGCGGCTGCTGTTCATGCCCGCCGGCAAGAGCACCACCGCCAGCGGCCTGCCGCTGCCCCATATCACCCTGACCCGGGCGGACGGCGACCAGCACCGCTTCCTGCAGGCCGACCGCGACAGCTACAGCGGCGTGCGCGCCTACTACTACGACACGAACAGCGCCGAGAAGAAGGAGGCCATCGCCGGGGGCGAGGACAACCTCAAGGACCTGCGCCACGTCCACACCGACCAGGCCAGCGCCCTCAACGCCGCCCGGGGCGAGTGGAGCCGCCTGCAACGCGGTACCGCGACGCTCAGCTACACCCTGGCCAAGGGACGGCCTGACCTGATCCCCGAGCTGACCTACTCGCTGAGCGGCATCAAGGACGAGATCGCCGCCATCACCTGGCTGGGCTCTCATGTCGCGCACAGCTTCACCGCCGATGCCTACACCACCAGCCTGGAGCTGGAGTCGAAGCTGCCGGATGGCGAGGAGATCCTCGACCTGGCGGAAGAAGCGACCGATTACACCGGCGTGCTGGCTTGGTACCGAGACGAGAAGACGGGCAAGGAGAGCAAGGTCACGGCTGGCGACCAGGCCAGGCCCAAGCGATTGACGGCGCTGTATACGAGTAAGGTGGCGGCGGAGAGGGCGGTGGAGGGGGAGTGGAAGAAGATGGCATGAGCAGGAAGAGGGTCGTCAGGGTACCCTTTAGTCCATCTGTTCCTGTGTGTGGATTACTGGAACGGCAGTATGCGAAGCGGGCCTGACTTTGAGTGATCAAAGAGCAGAAAGGTAACCTCACTCCTGAGTGTGTACGGATTGACCCGCTCCTACGACGCTAGACAACCCACTAGCCCATTAGGAAATAAGCGCTTCGCGTTGTAGGTATGAAACGCTCACCAGTAACGCAGTTCGCGCAGAGGGGATATTGGTTACCTTTCTTTGAGGAAAGTAGCATAACTAGTAAACTTGCCGCAACTCCTTTCTTTCTAGAGTATTTAGAAGGTCAACTTCATTCCAATTAATAAACCAATGCTCCGTAGAGCAGAAGTTAAAGAAGTCATTAAGTGATGGTTTATTTGGCTTTGTCATGCTTAGGGTGGAGCATAGACGATCAATATATTTTTTCTTTCGCTTGTAGTCGACATGCGGGCATGTAAGTGTATCAAGTAATAAGCAGGTTTGCTCAGTGCTTGAAAGTATACTTTTTAAGTCTTGTAGTCGAGCGTCTATTCTTTTTAGAATGCTTGTTCGAACGGCATCGTATTGTGAATGCTGTTTTATATAAAAAAGGCAGGATGTTAAGTTGAAGTACGAATCATTGTCGCCAAACACCTTTTTTATAGTCTCAGTCGGCAGCAAGTAATCGTCACCAAGATCAGTCAGTGCTAAAACAACATTGATAACCTCTAAAGATATAAAGTTTTCTACGTCTGCTTTTCGATTGATTGTGTCACTATCCAGTAGTGATATAGATAAATCAAAAGTCTTCTGTTTGATGGTGTGGCAAAAGTGACCAAGATGCTCGTCTGCGAATCGACAAAGAAGTATTATCGATGCGCAGAATTTGTAAGAAGCACCAACGGAGGGGGATACAGAGTAGAAGAAATACATTACCTCAAGAAAAACTAGTATGGCATCCCGGTATTTATCAGAACCAACATCTGCACTGATCTCATCCTCAATATTGATTAAGCGCTTTGTTCTTTCGAAGAAGGCTGAAACTATGTATGATGATACCTCGTCATAGCTCACGTCTTCAGAAGAGCACGTTGCTTTTATTGAATCAATAAAACTTCTAATAAGTCGGTCTATCCGGTAGATTTCTTTTGGAGTAATGGAGGTTTTATCATTTTTCTCCTCTAGAAACTTCCCTGTAAACTCGTTTATATGATGATTAACCTGTCGGATTACCTTTGATTTTGCAGTAAAAAATGGCCTTTCATATATCTGGCTCTTGGCGGTATTGGCATGGAGCTTGTAAGCAGATAGCGTGTCGCAATATATTTCATAGATTTTATTCGCCTGCTGCTCGGACTGTGTAAATATGAAGACATCGTCCACATATCGCTTGATTGAGTAATCCACCCCAAGAGTCATGTTGTATGGATGTTGGGATAGTTTCAACTCAACCTGGCAGTCGATGTCTTGGAAAATGATTTCTGAGAATATACGACTAATTTCAGGCCCAATAACTATTCCATTTGTTTCGTTGTGATTGGCCATCCTTATTAGTTCATCAAAGTTATTCCCAAATAGAGGTGTACGAAATCTATTCTTGTCTTTTATGAATTGCTTGCTCTTTGTGGCCCAGGCAATAGAGTGCGTATAAATACTGTCGAAGCATTTGGATACGTCAAGTGTTTTGAGAGATGTGAAATCTTTCTCCAGATCTAGAAATTGTTTTGAGTTGTAAAATTTATATAGGTGCGAATATCCTCTATAAGAAAAAAATGAAGAGCTGTGTTTTATCCTCTTGTCTGAGGATATATCATCAACTGAGCCTCTTTTATACTGCCCAATGTTTTCCCAAGAGCTTTTAAAGTAAAAAATACTTGCTGTGCGTATTGGGGCGCGAATAGAGAAATTCCCTAATGAGCTATAGTGGCAAATGAGCTTCTCGTAGCGCTCATAAAATAACCGCATTTGCCATTGGGATAGAGGGTGTATGACAGAGAGACGTCTAAATTCAGTTGAGTTTTTTCTGATCTTGTATTGATATGGAATTGTATTGGCATTAGCCCCTGTGCCATAGACGAATTTCTTTACCAGCTCTAAGGCAAATGATGAGTTTTTGGTGGCTTGCTTTGTAATATTATAAAATCCGTCATTTGAAAATATTATTGGCGTTTCATGCGGGATCGTTTCTGTTACGAGAACCCGGCAGTAATCCCCTCTTGTTATTTTTTTAGCGTTCTTATTAAGCATACTTCCAGCACTCCTGAATAATTTTAAGTTGGCTGCGAGAAAAATATACATATATTCTCTCTTTAAAACCCTTGGAGAAACTGAAGGTGATCAGTCTGCGCCGCTGATATGTGCTTGTCTTGCAGTAAAAATCATTAAATATCGTGCCATGACTACTGAATACGGCCCGATGCAAATATTCATCCAGCATGCATAATGCTTCTGACTTGTTAAAGTCAACTCTATGGTAGTTGTGAAAGATGCCTGCTAACTTATGACTTCCTTTATTTATATCTATAACACTGAAGTTTGATGTTAAGAACTTGAGTCGTAGTTCAAGAAGTTCAAAATTTCTATTCTTGCAGTAGTCTATTATTGCTCTGGTTAGCCTTGTCTTGATTTTGTTTATTTTTGAGCTTGATATATCTAGTATTACTTCCCTGTAATCGTTTTTTTTAGTAGGCTCATAAACGGATAGCCTATAACCAAGATACTCGAACTCAAGGAGTGGCGGATTTGTCGGATTATGCGCGGTAGGCTTGAATTCCTTTGAGTCAGGTGCCTCGCAGAGAGCTTCCTTCTTCTTGTTAAGATGAAGTCCGCCAGGAAGAAACTTGCCGATTTTTTTAATAAATTGCTTGGCGATCTCTTCTCCGCTGGTGAGAATAATAATGTCATCTACATAGCGGCTATAATAGAAAACCATAGGCATTGTGGATATTTTTCTATCGAATGATGCCATTAGTATTTCTGACAAGGTTGCGCTGAGTGACAGTCCCCTAGGTAAACCACTACCCCCTGTCAATGCAAAGTTTTCGAGAATATCTTTTATAAAGGTTTTTGTCAGAGGGCTTAGCTTCTTGATTGCATTGATCTCATTAATGACAAGAAGCGTGTTAAAAGATTCGTAAAAGCTCTTTATGTCAAGTCGGTATATTTTATATTGAACGCCTTCTGATATTAAGTTTTTTATATTGGAGATAATTGTGTCGCGTGAGGCAGCTTGTAGTGGAATCGCTTTTCTTAGGTTTCGATCAATTTTCCTAAGTATTAGCTCGTCAGAAAAGCTTTGGATTCTATATACATTTTTGCCTCGTACTTCATTGCAGGCAAGAAAGTTATAAGCTGAAAATCCCGTTGTGACACGAGCGACAGCTGTCTCTAGCTCTTTTTCTTTAAGAGCTAAAGACTTGAGCGGCTTGTTTTCTAGGAAGTCGCTCTTTTTAAGCATCTTTGAAAGAGATACATAATTAAAGGACTGATCGTACATTTGTCCTCCCTGATGATTTCTTGTGCAGATATTCTATCATCGCGCAAGAATGACTGATGTTACTTGGAGCGTGTCCATGAATATGCTGCGTCAGATTAATTGCTTAATGTATTGGTTACATAGATGTTCTTTACGATCTCAAGTACCTTATTTTTACTCAAAGTAGCCATAAACAATTTCGCCATACTAGCAAGGGCTTATTTAGACAGCGGTAGGAGCCTACTACTCAAATGCAGCACCCACGCTACCGTGACGCATTGGTACTTTTTGGTAAGCTTTCAAAGCATCAGCACGGCACCTCACCAGTTAGCAGAAGGTGATCAAGCTGTTCTTCTGTAACGATGAAGGCTCCAGCCTCGCGGGCGGCTTCAACTTTGGTTGGGCCTGCGTTGTAGCCGATGCACAGGATAGCTAGCGATTTGCCAGCGCTTTTCATCACCCGTAAACCATGCTCAGCGGCTTTATTTTCAAGTCGAGTACGATCAGCTGACTTGAAGCCAGTGAAAAGGATCTGTGGGCGGCTGTCTGGTTGGGCGCGGGGCGCCGGTTCTGGCGCTGGCTCGGCAAGGTCGAAAAGCAGCTGCTCTGCGCCTTCTAGGTATTCCTGGACGCGATCCTTGCGAAAGGTGCGAGGGAGGCTGTCGTGCTCACTTCGCCCCTGTATGTAGCGGGTATTTTCAGTCCAGCGAAGTATCGCCCATTCGAGCACCTCGCCCTTGGCATCTTGGTAGATAAACCTTAGTGGTTGCATGCCAGTCGTAGCCATCCATTGCCTGTTCTTAATGGGAACAGATTATGCCGGCCTTTTGATGTCGGCGACAGCCGCCGCCAGCTCCTCGAGGCGCTGCTCGATGGCGGTCAGTCGTTTCTTTTCCGCAGCAGCGACCTGTATCTCTCGCTGATCGTCCTCGCCTAGGGAGCGAAATAGCTCAAGGATGGCCTGCTCGCGGGGGCTTATCTCGGAGGAGGTGGAAGCCTGTTGCGCAGGCGCAGCGTCTGCATCCGCGCGACGCATTTGGCCTTCGCCGGTCAGCAGCCAGTCGAGAGAAATGCCGTGCTGTGATGCAATGTCTACGCATTTTGCGTATGGCACAGTGTCACGTGTTTTCCAGCCGCTTACGGCTTGCGGGCTATAACCAAGAGCATTTGCAAGCTGAGTACTGCTTTTGGTTTCTAGAACACATGCAAGGCGTTCAAGGACTGCCTCTGCGCTTGTTTTAAGCATTCTGAGTATTTTCCCATTGACATACGCATATTGCGTACTTAGGATTCCGCGCAATGAGTACATTTTAACTCACTGAGAACAGACGAAACATGAATGGACTAGGCGCCACTGCTACTGCCATGAGCAAGAACCAGATCCTGGCTCGACTGGTGGAGCGCGGCAGTAACTTCCGCCAGTTCGCTCTGAGCCACGGCTACGAGCCACGCACCGTGACCCAGGCGGTCGAGCGCTGGGTTGGGCGGGAAGGCCTGCCGCGCGGCCGGCTGACCTTTCGCATCCTGCACGACCTGTCGCAGGAGATCGGGGCCGAGGTGATTCCGGGAATCCTGGATGAGGCCGAAGAGGATCGGCGGCCAGCCCCTTCGACAGCACCGCAACGGTAAGTGCCCACCGAGAACAGGAGAACCAGAAGATGAAACGCACGCTATTGGAAACGCGGCGGCAGGTGGCCAGCGCCATCGTCTGCGCCTACCCGGGCGGACGGGAATGCGCCGCCGCGCGGTTGGGCATGCCGCTGAAGAAGTTCGACAACCATCTGTACGAGAGCAAGGGTAGTCGTCCGCTCAGCGACGAGCAGTTGCACTTGCTGGAAGCGGAAAGCGGCACCACCTATTTGCCGGACTACATGGCGGCCATGTACGGCGGCGTGTTCGTGCCGATCGCCGCCCCGGACGAGTTGGACAATCTGGACCTCTACAGCCGCTCGGTAAAGACCGCCGTCAAGCGTGGCCGGGTGGATCAAATCATTGCCGAGGCGCTGGAAGATGGAGTGCTCGACGAGCGGGAGGTGGAAACCATCCTGGCCGCCCACCGCAAGCACATCGCCGCCCGGCATGCCGAAGTGCAGGCTGTGATCGTTCTGCATACCAAGCAGTGAAGGGGCATCCATGGACAGATACCAAGTACGCATCGATATCAGCGGTTGCCCGGGTTCTGGCAAGACCACTCTGCTGCAGCTGATCGGGCACTGCCTGAAAACGGCCGGCTTCAACGTGGAGTGTCTGGACGAGGGGCAGCCGAGTGCCATCCCCAAGGACGTTTCCAAGATGCTGGACTCCCTGCGGGAGATCTGGCCCCGGCAGAGCCTGATTTCGGTCTGCACGCACGATGTGCGCTCACAGGATATCCAGCAGCTCGGAGGACGGCCGCATGCTCCGGCCAATTCGGAGAGGCTCCCTCGCCACGGCCTCGAACAGTTGGTCGAGGTAGGCGGCATGCCCCGCCTCGTCGAGGGTGCGAACGACATCGTTGCAGGTCTTCATGCCTTGCTTGGCGTGGCCTTGCGCCACCAGCAGGCAGCCCAGGGCGAACAGGTTGCGCAGCGCAATGGCGACCTCGGGGCTGTGGGTTCGCTCGATCAGTGAGTCGAGTTCGGCCGCGTCGATCTTGGTTTCGATAGACATTTGTGACGCTCCTGATTGGGGGCATGGGGGATATACATGAATAGCACTGCTTTGATTCCACTCTTCAACGGTGACCTGTTCCCGGCACAGGGCTGACCTCAATGACCAGCAGTACCTACAAGCTCGTCTGCCCGCATTGCCACGGCCGCATGCGGATCAGGACCAGCGAAGGGCAGCACATCTTCCTGCGCATCGCCTATCTGCAGTGCACTGAAGAAAATTGCAGTTGGAGCGTGCGGGCGGAGTTTCAGATGACGCATCAGTTGTCGCCCAGCGGAGAGCCGAACCCAACGGTGAACCTCCCGGACGCACCCAAGGCGCTTCGTCAAAAAGCGTGGAAAAAGCCACGGGGCGATGAGCAGCAGATGGACTTTATCGTTGAACTGGAGAGTGAAGAGCAATGAACAGCACAGAAGTTCTCCCGCGGGACTACCGGGAGCAGATGCAACAGGCCGCCCTGGAGTTCCTCTGCCGCCATCGGGGCGAGCATCTGAGCGACGAGCAGCGCCTGTTCGAGCGTACCTGCGACTATCTGGTCAACGTACTGGATGTGCCAGCCTTCATGGCTCAACGCCTGGCCCACTTGGCCATGACCCAGCTCTCCGAGCGACCGGGGCGGATCGTCGTCGACCGGACGGCCAGCGACGCCGAGCGCGCCTGCTTGGTCAATTCGTTCACCGGCGAGAGCGCCTTCGTCCCGCTTCGCTTGTTGCCTCACCGCCTACGGGCAGGGCTGGCTGCCACGCCGCTCTGACCACCCCCTAAATCCTGACCGACCGCCAGCCCCAACGACCGGGGCTGGCGCGGGAAACGTGCGCCCGAAATTTGGGAGAGAGACATGGAAAACGCCGTTGTCGTGCAGCTGTCGCTGGAGCCGAAACAGGCCGAGGCCCTGCTGCTGCACCTGCGCGAGCAGTTTCGCCAGACCCTGCAGGAGCAGTGGTACGCCGACCGCTATCGGCTGATCCCGGAGGGCATCCGTAGCGGCGCCATCCTCAACGACTCCCCGCGCCTCGTCGCGCAGAAAAAAGCCCTCGGCGCCCTCAGGGTTGCCCTCGATCAGGCGCAGTAAGGCCAGACCATGAATTACGATCTGCATCACCAGGTAGTCCAGCGCCTCAAGGCGGACTACGGCCTCAAGCCCGCCGCCGGCCAGTGGCTGCGCGGCGGCACCTGCCCGGCCTGCGGCAAGAGGGAGCTTTACACCCATGCCGAACACCCCTGGCTGGTCCGCTGCGGCCGGCAGAGCAAGTGCGGCAGCGAGTACCACGTCAAGGATCTCTACGACGATCTGTTCGACGACTGGAGCAAGCGCGCCCCGGCTAGCGAGCAGCAGCCGACCGCCAGCGCCCGAGCCTACCTGGAGTTCTCCCGCGGCTTTCGCCTGGAGCTGATCGAGGGCTGGTTCACCCAGGAGAACTACTTCGACCGCGAAGCCAACGCCGGCAGCGCGACCGTGCGCTTTCCCATGGAGGGAAACGGCTATTGGGAGCGGCTGATCGACCGCCCCCACCGCTTCGGCAAGAAGAAGGCCCGCTTCATGCCCGGCTACAGCTACCGCGGCAAGTGGTGGTGCCCACCGTGCGTGGATCTGCTCGAGGTCGACGAGCTGTGGCTGGTGGAGGGCATCTTCGACGCCATCGCCCTGTTGCACCACGGCATCGCCGCCGTGTCGGTGATGAGCAGCAACGGCTACCCGGAGGAGAAGCTGCGCGAGCTGAAGGCGAGGCGCGGCGACTCTCTGCCGACGCTGGTCTGGGCTCTGGACAATGAGCCCGGCGCCCGAGCTTACACCCGCAAGCACGTCCGCAAGGCCCGCGAGCTGGGCTACCGCTGCGAGGCTGCGCAGATCCCCCAGCGCGCCGGCAAGAAGACCGACTGGAACGACCTGCACCAACGCTGGATGTTCGAGGGGGACGAGGAAGAGCGTGCCGCGAAGGTCGAGCGCGACCTCGAGGAGGCGCGCCACCAGGGGGCGCTGCTGCTGGCCGAGAACGCCTCGGAAAAGGGCGTACTCATGTACGACTGGGACGAGTGCAACGAATTCCACTTCGGATTCGATAACCGCTTGTACTGGTTCAAGCTCGACCTGGATAAGTTCCACAAGGCGAAACAGCGGCTCATGGAGTCGGATAGTCACGAGGATCGGCTGCTGAACGAGCGCCAGATCCGGGATAAGGCCCTGCGCGAGTGTGGCGCGGTGGTCAGGCTCGCCAACTGCTATCCGCAGGCCCTGTACTACATGCGTAACGAGGTGACGGACGAGTCCTGGTACTACTTCCGCATCGACTTCCCGCACGACGGCGGCAGCGTGAAGAACACCTTCACCGCCGCGCAGGTGGCCGCCGCCAACGAGTTCAAGAAGCGTCTGCTCGGCATCGCCGCCGGTGCCATCTACACGGGCACCGGCCAACAGCTGGACAGGATCATGGAAAGCCAGCTCGGCCGCTTGAAGACGGTGAAGACCATCGACTTCATCGGCTACGCCAAGGAGCACGGCTGCTATGTGTTCAACGACGTGGCGGTCAAGGATGGCCAGGTCTTCTCGTTGAACGAGGAGGACTTCTTCGACATGGGCCGGCTCAGCATCAAGAGCCAGAGCCAGTCACCCATCCTCAGTATCAATACCGACCTGCATGCCTACCGCGAGGAATGGCTCGAGCTGCTGTGGCGCTGCTTCGGCGCCAAGGGGCTGGTGGTGCTGGCCTTTTGGTTCGGTTCGCTGTTCGCCGAGCAGATCCGCCAGCGGCAGAAGAGCTACCCATTCCTGGAGGTGGTCGGCGAGGCCGGCGCGGGCAAGTCCACGCTCATCGAGTTCCTCTGGAAGCTGTTCGGCCGCCTGGAGTACGAGGGTTTCGACCCGACCAAGAGTACCCCTGCGTCCCGGGCCCGCAACTTCGCCCAGGTCGGCAACATGCCGGTCGTGCTGATCGAGTCCGAGCGCGAGAAGGTCGACGGTGCTCCCACCAAGCAGTACGACTGGGACGAGCTGAAGACCGCCTACAACGGCCGCAGCGTACGTTCCACCGGCGTGAAGAACAACGGCAACGACACCCGCGAGCCGCCGTTTCGCGGGGCTTTGGTGGTTAGCCAGAACCATGCGGTCAATGCGTCCGAGCCGATTCTGCAGCGGATCGTGCACGTCAGCATGACCAGTCAGAGCCACACGCCAGCCAGCAAGGCGATGGCGGAGAAGCTCGAGCGCATGCCGGTGGACCAGGTCAGCGGCTTCATGCTCAAGGCCCTGGCTCAGGAGGCCAGGGTGCTGGAGGTGGTGACCGACCAGGCGCCGGTCTACGAGCAGCAGCTGCTCGAGCTGCCCGAGATCCGCACCGTGCGGATCGCCAAGAACCATAGCCAGCTCTATGCCCTGGTCGACGCTCTGGCCGAGGTGCTGCCGTTGACCGGCGAGCAGATCGCCGCGGCGCACGCCGAAGTCTGTGCCATGGCGATCGCCAGGCAGCAGGCCATCAACGCCGATCACCCGCAGGTGGTCGAGTTCTGGGAGCTGTACGACTTCCTCAATGGCCAGGACGAGAAGGGCGCCCTCAACCATGCGCGTCGAGAGGGAGTGATCGCCGTGAATCTCAACGAGTTCGCGGAAATGGCTGCCAACAAGCGGCAACAGGTGCCCCCGCTCACCGAACTCAAACGCCTGCTCAAGACCAGCAAGCACCCCAAGTTCATCGAAGCCAACAAGGTCGTGAATTCCTGCCGGATGCTCGACGCCTTCGACAAGCCGAAGACGCTGCGCTGCTGGCTGTTCCAGGAAACGTGAAACACCTTTCAAGGAGACACCCATGACACCAAAAGAGTATTTCGCCCAGATAGCCAAGGAGAACGCCGAACGTCCGGCGATCCGCGCGGCTGGTCTCGAGGCGCTGCAGCGCCTGGTGCCCATCGCCCAGCACGACAGCGGCCAGAGCCACACCATCGGCCGCTTCCTGCTCGGCCTCTACAACGGGGTGGCGTACCCCTTCAACTTGGTCGAGCTGCGCGGCCTGGATACGCCGCTGTTCGAGGACTGCCTCTCCGTGCTGCGCCTGGACCGGCGGCCGGAGCGGGAGGTGCACGAGTACTTCAAGGGCGGCGACGCCATCTGGGCGGATTTCCGCAAGCGCTGGGGGAAGCAGTGATGGCTGACGTGATCGACCAGGCCAACGAGCGGGCCGAGCAGATTCTGCAGAGCGCCCTGGCCAAACAGAGCTACCGGCCGGCGGCGCCCAGCGCGATCTGGTGCGAGGACTGCGGGGAACGCATTCCGGAGGCCCGCCGGGTGGCGGTGCCGGGCTGCGATTGTTGTGTGAGTTGCCAGGAAATCCGCGAGATCCGCGGGAACTGAGAGACGGCGCCGAGGAGTTGCCCCTCCACGGCGCCCACCACTGCGAAGGAGAAGACCATGCAAGACCATCAACCAACGAGCGGCGCGGCAGAGGCTAGCACGGCCATCACCGTGCGTTATACCCAGGGCACCTATGTGGCCAGGGCCAAGGGGCACAAGGCCACCGCCAGCTGTGTGCACTGCACGGATACCGCAGCCAAGAGCCTGGCGCGCAAGCTCGGCTACGATCCAGAGCAGCACTGGGCTGGGACAACCCACGGCCCGAAGGGGTCCGTCTACCTGTTTGTTCGAGGGGAGGTGCAGGCGAATGGATCGCGTGAGCAGGCTCGACCGTTTCCTGCGTGAGCAGGAGGTGCTGGAGGTGACGTCGCTGTCCAGGTCGACGCTCTGGCGAGAGATGAAGGCGCAGCGCTTTCCGCGCCCTGTGCCAATCAGCGCGGGTCGGGTCGGCTGGCGAGAGTCGATGATCGCCGAATGGCAGCAAGATCCGATGAACTGGAAACCCAAAGGGGCCGCGTAAGCGGCCTCACTTTTTTGCGGTGATGATGTGCTCTTCCAGCCAGGCTGCCCAGCGCTCGAGGCCCTGCTGCTTTTCCCGCAGGTAGTCGTAGCGGTCGTAGTGCTTCGCTGAGACATCGTTGAAGGCGTGCCCCTGGATGCGGTCGCGCAGTTGCTTGTCGAGGCCGGCGACGCCCATCAGGGTTTTGCAGGTGCGGCGCAGGTCGCGCAGGGTGAAGGGCGCGGTGAATTTGTCGCGGTGCCGGCTCTGCACCTTGCGCACCGCCACGGAGAGGGCCTGGACGTTGAGGGGTTTGTCGTCGTAGCGGCCGAGGAACGGGTAGGTGCTGGTGGTGCTGATCTCGTCCATGGTCCACAGACAAGCACGCATCAAGTGGTTGTAGGGCACGACGTGCAGAGTGCGCTCGCCCTCAACGCCTTTCTTGCTGCGGATGACCAGGTGGTCGCGGTGGTAGAGCGAGCGGTCGGAGGCGAGCAGCTGCTCGGGGCGCTGGCCGCCGCTGGCGATCAGGAATTTGATCAGCTCTGCGGTCACTAGGCTGAGCTTTTCCGGCAGCAGCTGCCATAGGCTGGCCAGCTCATCGACCGATAGCGAGCGTTCGCCGGGCTGCTCCCAGTCGGCCTGCACCGGGATGCTGGACACCGGGTTACTCTGCAGGCCGAAGCTGGTCTTCGATTCCAAGTAGTTGCGCGGGTTGTACTCCTGGGCAAGGCCCATTTGGAAGGCAGCGTGCAACATGGAGCGTAGGCGGTTGCAGTAGGTGGTCACGCCGTTGCCGATCATCCGGGCGAGGATGTCGCGGATCTCGGCCGGGCCGATCAGCGAGGCGGGGCGCTTCACCAAGACGGGGAAGGGCTCGCTGATGTAGTGGCGGAAGGCCCACTTCACATTGCCGGCCGAGGCTGCGCCTTCACCTTCCAGCTTGGCGGCATAGGCGTTGAGCAGATCCTGGAAGGTGCCGTCCGAGGCGATCACTTCCTTCTCTTCTCGGCACTTGTCGCGGGCCTCGGTGAGGCTGAGCTGCGGCCAGGTACCGAGCTTCCTCTTGATCTTGCGATCACCCTTGCGGCGCTGAAAGTAGAACTCCTTGGTCCCGTTGGGCCGCACGCGCAACAGCAGCACGCCCTCGCCGCGAGCGCTGCGTCCGTCCGATACCGTGAATTCCTTCTCTTCGGGCTTGAGTGCCCGGATCTGCTTCTCGGTGAGCATCTGGGGTCCGTTGGGGGCCGCTCTTGGGGGCCGTTCGCCTGAAACATGGGGAGGTGATCTGGGATGGGGTCAGATCGCCATCAATGCTGGAGATCCCGATTTTACTGGCTATGAGATGTCTGAGGATATCAGTCGATGTTGGGTGGAGCAGCTCAGGCAAAAGTTTCCCAAGCTCATGACGAGGGTTCGATTCCCTTCGCCCGCTCCACATACTTGTTTCCACATGCTCCCGCATGTAGCTGAAACCCAGAGAAACCGGCACTTACAGCCGGTTTTTTTGTGCCCGCATGTTCCCACTTGTACCCGCATAGCGTTGTTTCTGGTGTACACCAGCTTGTACACTGAGAAAACAGCCTAACTTTGGTGTACACGGATGAAGCGTTCGGAGATCAAGAAGCGCCCCCTGGCCGATACCGTTCTCGCCAGCCTGGAGCCCGAGGACAAGGAGTATCGGGAGCTGGATAGCCCTGGCCTGTACTTCCGGGTGAAGCCGAACGGACAAAAGGGCTGGCTGCTGCGCCACAAGAAGCCAGATTGCCGCTGGGGCTGGCATGGGCTGGGCGGCTATCCTGAAATTCCCGCGAAGGTGGCCCGAAAGAAGGCACAGGAGCTGCGCGAGCTGGTGGCGCATGGCATCGACCCCGTGCAGCACAAAGCCGCTCAGAGGGCCGCACAGAAGGCCACGGTGCTTAACCCCTTCCATGAGTCGGTAGCCTACTGGTATCAGCGCAAGGTCGATGACGGGCTGGCCGAGAGCACGCTGCGCCTGATGCGCGGCTACCTGGACAACGACATCCTTCCAGCCTTGGGCGACAAGCCCATCACTGCGATTACCCCGAGGGACTGCGCCGAACTGCAAGCCAAGATCGAGGCGAGGGGGGCGACCAACACCCGCGACAAGATTCGCGTAGCCCTGCGCCAGATATTCAGCCAGGCCATTGCAAGAGGGCTGTGCGAGAACAACCCAGCATCCGAACTGGTGACGATTGCCACTAGGACACCGAAAGCCAAGCATTACCCGCACCTGCTGGAGCCGGAGCTGCCGGACTTCCTGCGTGCACTGCGCGGGAGCTCCAGCCGCACCCCGGCCCGGACGGCGACCTGGCTGTGCCTGTGGACGGCATCCCGCCCCGGCATGGTCCGCTGGGCAGAGTGGTCGGAAATCGACTTCGAGACGGCCCTGTGGACGATCCCGGCGGCCAAGATGAAGATGCGCCGCGATCATGTGGTGCCGCTCTCCCGACAAGCCCTGGAAGCCCTGCGAGAGCTTCATCGAGTGACGGGGAGGGGGCGCTACCTGTTCCCCGGCATCGGCTCGAAGCAGCCAGTCATCAGCGAGAACACCATCAACCTGACGCTGAGGAAGATCGGCTATCGGGATCGCCTCGTCGGGCATGGCACTCGACACACGGCGTCGACGCTGCTGCGGGAACACGGCTGGGAGAAAGATCACGTCGAGGCCCAGCTCGCCCATAAAGAAGCTGGTGTGTCTGGCATCTACAACCAAGCGGCTTACCTGCCCCAGCGTCGCGCCATGATGCAGTGGTATGCCGATTACCTCGACTGCCTAGCCGAGGGTATGACGCCTGTCCTGCAAGCCGACTTTGATCGCCGCGTCAATGTCGTGGAGGTCAACGTGGTGGAGTTAAAACGAGCGTAACGGCTTTTCGGCTGGCCTAGGGTCGCTCCCGAAAAGCAGGTCCCCGCCTGCGAGGACAGCCGATCTATTCAGCACGGGGAGCGCCTGGGGAGGCGTGAGGATGGACAAATTTTATGGCTTGCTCGACTGGCTTGATGTCAGCCAGGCAATTGATTTTCTGTCAGTGCTAACCGGGAGGGCCATAGATCAAGGGCAATTGATGGTTCTATGCCGCCACAATCACTGCAACGCATACCTGGATAGTCCACCACCTGACGGGAAAAGCATTCTCCCGGAAACGGGCGCATTTTGTGCCACGATGCCAAGCGGAGTGGGCCATCACTTAATCAAATGGCCCCACCCGCACCAGTGGGAAGACGGGCAAAAGATTCGGTTTTGCCTTCAAGGAAAGGTCAGACAATTCGACTTCTTCAAAGGTGAGCCACTTCTTAACGGCCCGGATCGCTTCGGGTCGAGAGAGGTAGAGGACTGCGATTGGTTCGTCGAACTAAGCGAGACGAACTTTGAGCCGAGATTCAAGAGGTCTGATATTGAATTGCTCGGGGCCAAGATGAATGTAGGGGCTGGGCGTTCAGGCATGAGCCGCACGCAAGCCCAAGCAGAAAAAGGCTTAGGTACTGCTCATGCGCCGAGCGGCAATAGCAAGCCGATATCCAAGGCATGCCGCCAAGATCAGGCCGTAATAGAAATGCTGCGCCAGCTCGGCTATGAGCCCAAAGACCTGCCGGAGCGCCCTGCAGGACGCAAAGGTGCAAAGACGGACGTTTGGAGCGAGCTTTCCAACCGTAAAGACCTGTTCACTGAAAGATCATTCAGCAAGACATGGGATCGACTGCGCGCTAGCGGCGATATTGTCGGCGGTAAATAGGTGTACTCCCCGCAAAAAGGGGATAGGGGGATAGTTGCGGGGGAGTACATCTCGGGTTCGAGTATCGGCATCGCCAAGCAATAGAGGACATGGCGATGCAACCAGCTACAACCCTGCAAGACCTCCATAAACAAGCTTCCCAGCTCTCTCAACTGCTGACCTTTACCGAGGTCTGTAATCTTCTGCGCAAGTCGCGCTCAGGCGTCTACAAGCTGATGGCCGCCGACCCCACCTTTCCCCGTGCAATCAAGGATGGCGAAGCCCGTTCGGCTCGTGCGTTCTTCGTCGCTGAAGAGGTTGCCGCCTGGCAGCAGTCGAAGCTTGCCGCGAGGGGAGCTGCCTAATGACGGACAAAAAAAAGGCCGACCAACAGGCCAGCCCCAAGAAATCACACATCCATGATACCAGCACCGTCGCCCAGCGCGCTCGCATGCTGGCGCGTCTGCAAGCCTGCCCGGTGGACACGATCACCGCCCGGCGTGAGCTGAACATCATGATGCCGGCAGCCCGAGTGAAGGAGCTGCGCGAGCTGGGGCACGCCATCAAGACCCACCGCATCACCCTGACCGACGATCACGGCCGCACCCATCGTGGCGTGGCCCTGTACTACATCGGCACCTTGCCAGAAGAACGCCAGGAGGCCGCCGCATGAGCAACGCCATTACCTTGATCCAGTTCAAGGGCGAGGCGCGGGCGGATAGCCGTCTGCTGGCCAAGCAGTTGGGCAACCAGCACAAGAACTCCATGGACCTGATCGAGCGCTATGCCGCCAAGTTCAAGCGCTTCGGCCATCTTCCGTTTCAAACGGAGGTTGGTAAGCGCATACAGGGCGGCGGCAAAGCTGAGCGATTCGCCCTGTTGAACGAGGACCAGTGCTATTTCCTGCTGTCGCTGTCGCGGAATACCGACATCGTGGTGGACTTGAAGGCTGACCTGATCGCCGCTTTCCGCGAGGCCCGCGACCGCGCCAGCGTGACGGACGCGCAGTACCTGCCGCTCTACCACGCCATGCATGACGAGGTGTCCGCCCTGGCCCGGCGCGCCAAGGAGTGCGGCAGCAACACGCCGGAGCGCATGTTCCACATCAACGTCAACAAGGCGCTGAACGCCGTCATGGGGATTGCCAGCGGCGAGCGCGGCACGCTGACCATCGAGCAACGGCTGTTGCTGACGACGCTTCAGGCGGTCTGGCGGAACCATCTGCATGCCAGCCTTGGGCGTGGCGACGATCACCGCGAGGCATTCGGCAAAGCGAAGGATGCGGTACTGGCCTACATGACAGGCGTCGGTACCCTGCTGCTGGGAGGCCGCGCCGCATGACGACCTACACCGGACACCGCGTCGAGGACCACGAGGACTTCATCCTGGAGCAGCTTCTACCGCTGATCGTCGAGCATGCTGGCGCCAGCGACACCCCCACTGAGGTAGTCACCTTCGCCGCTTTCCTGACCCTGGCGACGATCCTGCAAGCCAAGGGGCTGGGCCGTGACGTGCTGGTGCGTGCCATCGACGCAGCCCGCTTGCCGACCCACGAAGCGCCGGAGGGTTTGCAATGACTACCCAGACTTTGTGTTTTGGTGGGGTTACCGAGGTTACCGGGGTTACCGCCAGCAATGGCGCGGCCTGTAGCGGTAACCTCGGATTTTCGGGTGAGGTTACCGAGGTTACCGGGCAGCGCCTGGGCAGCACCGTCCCGGCAGCAGTCGAACGTGCCGCCTTGAAACCGGGGGTTGCACTGGCCATCGACCGGCGCTACTCTGCGCCCGTCACGGTCAATCCCGTGGCCGGGTTTGGCGACCCGAGCAACGTTAGGCGCACAAGCGCCCCCATGACCATTGCTGGCGCTTTTTTTGTGCCTGCAATGCCGTGTTATGGCGGCTGTGCGTGGGAGACCGAAAGGTCTGCCGGGTGCCTAACGTCCCGGTTCGCCAACCTGCGCACAGCTGCCGCCCTTGATCGTTTGGCGACGATCCGTGGCAGCTCCACAACGTTAGGAGCACCACCCCATGAAGCACGACCCCGCCCTCAATCCGTCCGCACTCCGGCAACGCGCCAGCGCCCACCGCGCAATGGCCCTCGCCGCCCTGCACGCCGACTCCTCCCTGTCCGTCCGCCTGAGCCGCTTCAATCGGCACATGGCCATCGCCCGCTCCCTGGAGTCGCAGGAGGTGGCCCAGTGATCGCCGTTCAACTGATCGACAGCACCGGCCGCATCCTCGGAAACATGCGCTTGCCCGCCGACGTGCGCCTGGCCGATCTGGAGCGCCTGGCGCTCGCCGCCGGCCACCGGAGCCTTTCCGAGCACCTTGAGCAGTACCTCGCCACCGAGGTCCGCGCCATCGCCCTGGAAGTTGGGGTGCTGGCATGAGTGTCCCGAACTGGAACGACCTGCTGCCGAGCTTCGAGCAAATCCAAGCCATGAGCCCGGATCAGTTGAAAGCCGCCGACCAAGCCGCCGACAGCTACAAAATGACGCTCGGCTATGGCATCGCAGCCGTCGGCACCTTGCTGGCGAACACCGCCGACAGCGGCGAGCTGGGCATGGACACTGCCCGCGACCTTGGCTGGCTGATCGAGGCTCTTGGCAGTCTGTCCGCCCGGCTCGACGACACCGGAGGCGGCATCCGCGACCGCCGCAACGCCATCAAGCGCGAGGACTGACCCATGACTGATTTTCAACGCTGCCAGCCGGCGGCGACGGGATCGGCTTGCCCGGAGAAAGGCCCAGCCCTGCAACTGGCCCCGCGCCACCTGGAGCTGATCCGCGCCGCACAGCAGGCGCTCCACTGCGCCACCGACCAGACCAGCAGTATCGCCGAGCGTGGCGCCGCGCTCGCCGACTGGCAGGCCACTGCCGAGCGGCTGGCCGTGGCTCTTGTTTCCCGGCTGGAAGCCATCGAGGAGGCCCGCCTATGACCGTTGTCCCGTTCAAGCGCGGCGGTGGCGAGCCGCCCCGCGAAGCACCGCAGATCGACCGCGAAAGCCTGGTGGAGCTGCTGCGGGTGTTCCTCACCCTGTCCGCCTACATCGAGCACGAGCACGACCTGCACAAGCGCGTCGAGCTGTATGGCATCGCCAACCGGATGGGCGCCGTGCTCCATCCGTTCACCCCGCCGAAGGGGGCCGCATGACAGACGCCGTGATCCTGTTCCGCGACGCCCTGCAATCGATGTTCGGCCCGCTGGACTGGCTACCCGAGCCGGATGGCGCCATCCACCGCTTCCACGTCCCCGGCGACCGCGCCGGCTCCCGCAATGGCTGGTATGTGCTCCACCTGGACGGCATCGCCTTCGGCCTGTTCGGCAGCTGGAAGGCGGGCGGCTCGCAGACCTGGAGCAACCGCAAGCCCGCCGACCCGCTGGAAGCGCAGTTGATCGCCCAGCGCATCGAGCAGGCCCGGCGCCAGCGGGAGGCCGAGCAGCACCAGCGCCAGCAGGCCGCCGCCGTCGAGGCGCAACGCCAGTGGGGCGCCAGCGCGCCGGCTGATGCCGATCACCCCTACCTGAGCCGCAAGGGCATCAAGCCGCACAACGCCCGCCAGTTGGGCGACGTGCTGCTGATCCCGCTCTATCGGGGGCGCCAGCTGGTGAACCTGCAACGCATCTACCCGGACGGCACCAAGCGTTTCATGCCGGGGGCACTGGTGAAGGGCGCCTATTCACCCCTTGGCCGTCTGGAGCCGGGGCAGCAGCTCTACATCTGCGAGGGATGGGCGACCGGGGCGACGATCCACGAGCACAACGGCGCCGCCGTGGCCTGCGCCATGAACGCGGGGAACCTGTACCCGGCAGGCGACTACCTGCGCCGCGCCTACCCGGACAGCCCGCTGATTATCGCGGGCGACGACGACCGCCAGACCGAGGGCAACCCCGGACGCACCAAGGCCAACCATGCCGCCGGCCTGCTCGGCTGTGGCGTGGTGTTCCCCGCTTGGACGGATGCCGAGCCGCTGTCCCTGTCCGACTTCAACGATCTGCGCCAATGGCGGGAGGCCCACCCATGACCGCGACCAACGTAACTCCGCTGATGACCGAGGCCGAAGCCGCGCCGGAGATCGATCGGCCGTGCTTCCGGGTATACGACCGTTCGCTGACCACCAAGACCGGGCAGAAGCGGCGCGCCGGGGTGTACTGGCATGGCCAGCGCCAAGGCAAGGGCGATGCGCCGCCCGCCGACTACGATCAGTGGATTTGCAGCCCCCTGCACGTCGAGGCCATCACCAGCAACGGCGACGGCCATTTCGGGCGCCTGCTGCGCTTCCGCAACACCCTGGGACGCTGGCGCGAATGGGCCATGCCGATGGCCATGCTCAGGGGCAACGGCGAGGAGCTGCGCGGCGAGCTGCTGAACATGGGCGTGGAGATCGACCCGGACGGCTTCAAGCAGTTGAACCGCTACATCCAGAGCCAGCACCCGGAGCGCCAGGTCACGGCCTCCACCGCCACCGGCTGGCACGACGGGCAGCTGTTCATCATGCCGGGAGAGAACATCGGCCAGGGCGACGCCATTCTGCAAAGCGAGGCGGCGAACCTGGACGACTTCGCCAGGGCGGGCAACCTGGACGGCTGGCGCCAGCAGATCGCCCGCTACTGCGCCGGCAACCCGCTGCTGACCCTGGGTATCTGCACGGCGCTGGCCGGGCCGCTGCTGTACCCCACCCGCCAGCAGAGCGGCGGCATCAACCTGTGGGGCAAGAGCGGCACCGGCAAGAGCAGCATCCTGTTCGCCGGCTGTTCGGTCTGGGGGCACGCCGAGCAGTTCAAACGGAGCTGGAACGCCACCGGCAACGGCCTGGAGGGTATCGCCACCCAGCGTAACGACACCCTGCTGGCGCTGGACGAGCTGACCGAGGCCGATCCCGCCAAGGCCGGCGATATCGTCTACGCGCTGGCCAACGGCACGGGCCGGGCTCGCGCCAGCCGCTCCGGGGCCGCCCGCACCACCAACCGCTGGCGCGTGTCGGTGCTTTCCAATGGCGAGGTCACCCTGTCGGCGAAGATGGCCGAGGCCGGCAAGCGCACCAAGGCCGGGCAGGAGGTCCGTCTGTTGGAGGTGAGCGCCGCCCGCGCCTTCGGCTGCTGGGACGCCCTGCACGACCAGCAGGACGGGGGAACGCTGTCGAAGGCCATCGCCCGCGCCGCCACCAGCCACTACGGCCACGCCGGCCCGGAGTTCGTCCGCCGGCTGCTGGAGGGCGAAGGACTGGAGGGACTGCCCGAGGCCTTGGCCCTGCTGCGCGCCGAGTACCAGCCACGCAACGGGCTGGAGGGGCGCGCCGCCGACCGCTTCGCCCTGCTGGCGCTGGCCGGCGAGCTGGCCATCGACTTCGGTCTGTTGCCGATTGCCCCGGACAGCGCCCGGCTGGCCATGCTGGAGCTGTTCGCCGGCTGGCAGGCCGAGCGCAGCGCAGACACCAGTGAGGATGCCGCCATCAAGGCGCAGTTGCTGGAGTTCGTCACCCGTCACGGCGAGGCGCATTTCTCCGAGCGCGGCATCCCCACCGACAAGGTGCGCGACCGGGCCGGCTGGTGGGAGCCGCGAGGCGAGCAGCGCGTCTGGCTGTTCACCCCCGAGGGTCTGCGCCGGGCCGTGCCGGGCTTCGAGCAACGCACCGTGCTGGACGTGCTGGACGCCGCCGGCTGGATCGTCGAGCGCGGCAAGGACGGCAAGCGCTCCAAGCAGGTGAAGGTGGAGGGTCGCCCCCTATGGCTGTACCACCTGCAACCCGTGGAGGGCTGAACATGGCCGGCGCCTCGCACCTGATCGCCAGGCTTGCGGCACGTCCGGTAACCCCGGTAACCCCGCTCGAAAGTCCGAGGTTACCGCTGGAGGCCCCGGAATCACTGGCGGTAACCCCGGTAACCTCGGTAACTCCAAAAAGTCGTCAAGGTCGAGACGAAAACTCGAACCCGCCACCAAAGACCGGAAATTCGGGAGGGGTCGCACGCGACTTACCATTTCGAGAGAAATCGGATTACCGGGGTTACCAGAAAGGGAGTCAGCCCGAACCGCAGGCACCACTCCCTACCGAGCCACGCCGCAATGCCTGGACGATCACCCGAGGGGGCAAGCCGATCTGCACCATGGTCGGCGAACCGTCCACCCGTACCGAAGCCTTGTCCGAGGCGCGCTGGCGCTGGCCGGATGCAGACGTTGAATGAACACCACCACTTTGGAGAACGATATGCCCTACCACTTCATCCCGAACACCAATCACGACCTGGTCGTCATCGAGTGCGGTCCTGCCCGTGACTGCGTGGTAGACGTGTTCGAGGTCCGCGAATACCCGATCATCGGCTGGAGGATCGAGGAGGGGCCGGAAGGCGGTTGGCTGGATAGCCCTATCCCCGTCGCCGCCGGCTGGTTCGAGCCCGAGTATCTGATGAGCAGCGAATGGGGAGTGCTCGACAAGCGCCAAGGCATCGTCCAGATCCTCGACGACGGGCCTTGCCCTGTGGGTGCCTGGAAAGAGCGGCAGGAGCGGCTTTTTACGAAGCACCACCCGGCCCGCGAGGAAAACGCGACCAAGTTCGCAATGACCTATGCCGAGCGCGAGCAGCTGAAGCAGTTCGCTGGCGAGGGCAAGAACCTTCACGAAACGCTGACGATGATCGCCCACTGGATGCGCCAGGCGGAGGCGGTGCCCTTCAGCGATTACGCCGCCAACTGGGCCGCCGCCGAGCAGCGCAAGGACGTGGAGGCCATGCGCCAGCAATGGCCGCTGACAGGGCCACGGATGATCGCCGACAACTGTTCGGACTGGGGGAGCTTCGGCCACCCCGGCTATGTCCGCCCGCGCCGGGGATGAACCCATGACCACGACCACGAAACAACGGGTTTCAGAAGAACAGCGCCGCCGCGTGCTCGACCTGCGCCGCCGGATGTCGCTGCGCGAGGTGGCCACCGCCACCGGCCTGCCGCTGGGCACGGTGAAGACCCTGGTTTCACGCTCCGGCGCTTTCCGCGACAACCTGGAGCACCGGGCCTTCTTCACCCTGCCGCCTTTCCGCCCCAGCGCCGGCACGGACATGAGCACCCGCACCGCACCACCCCAGCGGGCCATCACCGGAGACAAGGAGGTTGACGCCTTGCTGTGGCTGCGCGAGTGCATAGAGACGGGCGACGAGGCGTTGATCGACATTGCCCTGGAGGCGTCGAAGCGGATCACCACGCCGCATGCGGAGCTTGAGCAGCGTTTCCGGGTGTGGGAGTTGAAGCCGTACCGACTCGGCTTGAAGCCGGGCATTCCACCCTTCCACATCTACGGGCTTCACGAGCTGGAGAAGCTGGCCGGGGAGTCGCTGGCGCGGGCAAGGGATCGCGCCGAGGCTGCCGGACGCTTCGCCAACATCAACGCGGACACCGATCAAGAGCACTGGTGCTGCGTGGTGCTCGCCGGGCTGGAGCCGGACGATTTCGACCTCTACGACGGCGACGAGGTGGCCGAGCGCTTCAAGGTCCACCCCGACCGGCTTCCGCACACCCTGGCCGACTGCCTGCACGAGCTGGACTACTGGAGCGACCTGTGGCGCCTGCGCCGGGCTTGCCCCGAGTCACCGGGCGCCTACGCCTACGAAGGGCCGGGCGAGGCGAGCGCAAGGCGGTTCTTCGTCGAGGACATGCTCGCCGAGATTCGCCCCCGCAACCGCGACGAGGCAAAGGCCGTGCTGCGCCACGCCAACATCCGCGACCTCCTCAATGGGGCCAAGGGTGACGCCATCCTCGAAAACCTGATCGGCTGATCTGAAAACCTGCGCCATGCAGGTTTCGGCAGCACCCCCGATTCTTGGAGAACTGACCCATGACCACGAGCCACCCTCAAGCCGTTCTGATCCTGGCTTGCATCGCGCAGAAGCCTGGCACCACCAAACGCGACAGCCTGACCATTGCCCGCCGCGTGCTGCGCCGCATCTGCGCCTACCGCGAAGCCATCCACGACCAGCGCCGCGCCCTGCGCCGGGAGGCCGCCAAGCTGCGGGCGTTCGAGCCGTTCACCAAGCAACAGGCCGACGCCCTGGAGCAGCAGGCGCGGGACTATGGTGCCGCCCAGCTGGAAGCTGTCCGCCCGGTGCTGCTGGCCTATGGCGGCGACCTGATCCGCGACCATTCCGGCTATATGGAAGCCCTGGGCTTCGACGCCGTGTGCGATCTGCTCAATGTCAACACCGTGGAGCGGGAACAGGCCCGCCGCGATGGGGTGGACGATCTGTCCGGGCTGATCTTCATCCACAACCTGGAGGACAGTGCCAGCCATCGAGGTGAGGACTGCAAGCAAGGCCCGCTGTTCGAGGCATGCTTTGCTGCCATGGCTGAGTTCATCCGCACCGCGCCTGAAGGATCGCTGCCCGATCCGTTCGCCCCTGGTGGCCCGCTGTACGGCGCCCCGGTTCGCATGGTCCAGCCGGACGGCACCATGACCCTCAAACGGCCCGACCTGACCGTGCACGACGCCAACGGCTCCCGTGTGGTGAAGCGCTAAATCCTGCCGGCTGCCGGGGTTCGCGCCCCGGTTTCCAGTTACCACACTTTCCAATTGATTTAGGTCCGCCATGAGCAAAGCAGCAACCGAGGATTACCGCGCCCTGGACGTGCGGGTGCTTCATCGTACCGGGACACTGATGCCGGGCTGGCGCGGTAGCTGGCAATGGAAACAACAGGATGCCGTGGCGGCCAGCATCGGCCTTGAGGTCGAGAGCCGGGACCGTGTGCGCCTGCGTTATCAAGTAACGCTCAACGGCCAGGCCGAGCAGATGGATTACCCCGTGTCTGTCGAGTGGATGCCGTGCCACCTGGGAGGGGAACGCCCGTGGTTCCTGTGCCCCTGCTGTGGCCGGCGGGTGGCGAGGCTGTATGCACACCGGCTGTTCGCCTGCCGTCACTGCCTGCGCCTGAACTACGCCAGCCAGCAGGCCAACAAGCGTGACCGGGCCCTGGATAGATCGTGGGACCTGCGCCGCGCCTTGGGCTGCGACAAGGGACCTCTGTTCCTTCCTGCCGAGCTGATCCGCAAACCCAAGGGCATGCACTGGCAGACGTTCGGGAAGAAGGTAAAGCAGCTCAAGCGAGTAGACGCCCGTGTCCTGGAGGATGCCGCTGCCCAGCTCGCCAGCATCGAGCGCAGCGTGAATATTGCCTGGAAAGCTCTGTCGCGCTGCTGATGACAGCACCGGGCCGAGCATCGCCAGGGCAGTGACAGGCAGGCCCACCCCCCCTTCATGGGTCCCTCCTGGGGGGTTCTGCATCGAGGGCATTGCGCGCCGCGATGCTCGCCCAGCAATGCGGTATGAAAGGTGTTCGCAGTTCGCAGCAGTGAGGAGGCGCAACCCCAATAGATTCGCCGGCTGCAAGGTGCGAACACCCCTGCGACTGCGAACACCAAGGCGCGGCTTGCACCCAAGGTTCGCACTGGTTCGCGGCATCGGTTCGCGCCAGTGACCAGGCCGGTGACCACGATAGGTGACCAGTGCGCGCACCTGCGAAGTACTGGAGGCTACTAGGGAAAGCTTGTGTTGAGCACGAGAGCACGCGGGCATGCAGAACCTTAGAAAACCTAAGGTTGCCGCAGCCATAGGGCACACCAAGGTTAGGGCAAGGATGGGCTGACCTGATCCTATTCGCGCGGCTGTTTGCCTGCTGTGGCTACTGGTGAAGGGGCGCCTGTTATCAAATATTATGGTCGAGCAGGCCATTGCCGGTACGCAGGCCGGGCGCACTGCGAAGCTGGATTTCCCGCCCTGGCGCTGCCCTGAGTGGCGAGAGCGCCACACTGTGGCCGGGCTGCCACCGTGTCGAAAGCTACACACTGTGTCGAAATCAACACCGTGTGCCGGGAATGGCACTCTGTGCCGAAACTGTCGGAAAAGGTCGAGACTGCTGGAGGCGGTCGAAACAGACCAACCGATCCGACTCGGACCAGCAGAGCCGAGACAGACTGATCGGTCTCACTGAGACCAAACCGTCTCACTGAGCACGCCTCAACCCCAGTGGGGGGCGGATGATCCATTTTTGGATCGTCCCGGCCTGTAGATCGGCCGATGCTGGCCGACCTGACAAAACCTGACATTCGGACAGCAGTACGCGCGCGGTACTGGCTTATCGCTGCGCCGGACTTATCGAAACTTAACTTCCACACGTGCGCGCAGGGATGGCTTCCTGCATTCCAATTTGCAGGTTTCCTACAGGCTTGATTGCAGGTTTCCAGTAGCACCCGCCATGAGAGTTCCCGCTCGCCCTGGTGGCACACTACGCCGACTAGACCACTGCGAGGGCCCACCATGACCGCCATTCAACGCAACTACCTGGACGACTACGACCGCCAGCGCCAGCCGGTGCCGTTCCCGCCTGAACTGGCGCTGCTGATCGTCAGGAAGGCCGCAGCGATGGCGGAGAAGTTCGAGGAACGCGCCCTGGACGAAATAACCCGAGCAGCCCACCGCCGACTGAGCGACGGCCTATCGCCAGATGAGGTCGCCCGCCAGCTGGGGTTGAGGCTGCCGGCCTGATCCATCCATCGGCGGAATACCTGCCGACCACCAGCCCGACCCGAGGGAGTGACGACAATCACCAGCGCCAGCAGCAAGTCATCCTGGTTTGCTTGAGAAGTGGTCAAAAAACATCCGAAAACAGGCCAGCAGCCGGCATCTTGTACACCAGTGTGTACACCTGAACTTTAGAAGTGGCTGTATCGCTAGTGGTGGCGGAATAGTTAGATTCCCTTCGCCCCCGCATGTAGCGGAAACCCAGAGAAACCGGCCATTAGAGCCGGTTTTTTTGTGCCCGCATGTTCCCCGCTTTGCCCGTGTATGCCCCTTTATGTTGGCGGATCTGCAGGATGCCGAACCCAAGGCGCTGGGTTGCTTGGTCTACTGCGCGCCGACTGCCGACTGCCGACTGCCGACTGCCGACTGCCGATCCCGAGCCAATGCCAACTGGCATATCAGCCATCGCGTGCGGGTCTGGGTCGGGGCGTACAATCGCTGGTCCAGGGCCGGAGTTCGGCGTGGCCTGCCGTTTACCGAGCAAAAGCCTTTGGTTGAGCCGAATCGAGCCTTGCTGGGTGCATGGCAAGCGGGCGGGCGATCCTCGAGCCCGAGCGCCCGCTGACGATCTCCCGAGGTAATGAAGCGGCGGGTCTGCAACTGTTACGGCTGCGAACAGCTCGCACCAGTTGTGCAGAGTGTCGGTTGGAGTTGCTGGCGGCCCATATTTCCACTCCGTGCACTGGCCGTGGGTAGTTGGAGGCACCGAGGCACACGTCTCAGTACTCCGCGGGGAGGTCCGGCGATGCTTTGGGCAGGTAGATATGGCTGCCGACAAGAACCTTCTCGGGAATGGGTTCGTCCCGCGCCAGATGCTTGAGTATCCGGTAGCTCTGGCGGCCGAGTTCCCGGCTTTGTGCGCCCAGGTAGGCCTGCACAAGCCCCTCGTCGAGCAGTTCGAGTTGCGCCTCGTCGGGCTCGTCGGCGGTCATGATAATGACGGGACCTGTACCTCTTGTCCCCCGTTCGGCAAGCAGCGGGCCAAGCTGGCGGCGGAACGCGTCGGCTTGGTAAATCGGCCAGCTTCCGGTAGTGACGATGGCGTCGACCTGGCTGGTGCTCAGCAGCGTGGCCAGCTGGATTAGCGCTTTTTCTTGGTCGTCGGCGCTATACAGCGGACAGCGCTGCGACTCGCTCCAGCCATTCTCCCTGTTCAGCGGATCGACTGCTCCATCCGCGCCACGACCACTGCGTAGTAGCTGTTGGCGGATACCTTGGATACGCTCCTGGAGATTGGTGTCCTGCGGGCTGCCGCTCAGGATGCACAGCCTTCCGCCCTGCGGCCTGAAGCGCTGGACGAGCCGGCCGAGTTGCCGGCCGAAGGCCAGGTTGTCGAGCCCGACGTAGCTGCGGCGTAGATGCTGCTCGGCAGGCCCCAGGTCCGAATCGAAGGTGATCAGCGGCGGCTTGCTTGCCCGTTTCAGGGCATGCTCGGCCAGCCACTTCGAATGGGTCACGGACAGGGCGATGCCGTCCAGGTCCTTGTCGAGGGCCTGTTCCAAGGCCTCATTTTGCCGGCGAAAATGCGCGGGCCCCGAGGGGCCCAGCAACAGACAGGTATCGCCCTCGGCCTGGGCGGCCTCGGCACAGCCCTTACCGACCTGGACGAAGAAGTGCTGGTCGACCCGCTTGGCGACCAAGGCGAACCGCAATGATTCGGCATTGCTGAAAGGAGCCAGCAGTAATCCGAAAAGCAGGCCAGCAGCAGAAAGAGAGCAAGAAGACAACGATCTTTCCAAAGCAAATTCCCGCCGATTACTGGGCTTCCTTCGCGATGATACGCCTTAAACATCCCTCAAACCCGGTCGGCGGATGCCGATTGGCCTGTTCTCGGATGCCGGGAACACCCTGTCTTAAGGATTCGATGGCATGTCCGTTGATGATTTAGGCAGGTAGGGATGGCTGTCGACGAAAACCTTCTCGGGGACAGGTTCTCCTTGGGCCAGGCGCTTGAGCATTCGGTAGCTCTGGCGACCGATCTCGCGGCCTTCCAGGCTCAGATAGGCCTGTACCAGGCCGTCGTCGAGCAGCGCGCGCTGTGCTGCGTCGGGCTCATTCGCAGCGACGATGATCGCCGGGCGCACACTCTTTTTATCGAGTTCGGCGAGCAACGGGCCGAGCTGCTGGCGAAATGCGTCGGCGTGGTAAATCGGCCAACTGCCGGTGCTGATGATGACGTCGACCTCGCTGGTATTCAGAAAGGCGGCAAGCTGGAGCAGCGCCTTCTCTGGGTTTTCTGCGCGATAGAGCGGGCAGCGGCTCGGCTCGCTCCAGCCATTCTCGCCACTCAGCCGGTTAGCCTCCCCACCCTCGGTTTGGGCTTGGCTACCACGCAGCTGCTGGCGGATGCCCTGGAGGCGTTCCTGGTAGTTGGTTTCCCGCGAGCTGCCGTTCAAGACGCACAGCTTTCCGCCCTGTGGCCTGAAGCGCTGGGCGAGCGCGCCCAGCTGTTGGCCGAAAACCAGGTTGTCGAGCCCGACATAGCCTCTGCGCAGATGCTGCTCTGCCGGTTTCAAGTCCGCCTCGAAGGTGATCAGCGGCGTCTTGCCTGCCCGCTGCAGGGCATGCTCGGCCAGCCATTGCGAATGGGTCACGGACAGGGCAAGACCGTCCAGATCTCTGCCGAGAGCCTGTTCCAGTACCTGGTTTTGCAGGCGAAAATGCTCTAGCCCCGCGGCGCCCAGCAACAGGCAGGTATCGTTCTGGGCTTGGGCGGCTTCGGCGCAGCCTTCGCCGGCCTGGATGAAGAAGGGGTGGTCGACCCGTTTGGCGACCAGCGCGAACTGTAACGGTTCGGCGCCGGTGGGGAGGCTGAGCGGCAGCCCGCAGAGCAGGCCGGCAGCGGAGAGCAAGCGGGAAAATAGATGTCTTTTCAAAGTGGATCCTGTCGGCCTCCAGCATGGCGGGCTGGCTTTTTATGGGTTTTTGGATGCCATGAGGTCGTTTGGGATGATCTCTACTTTGCGGGGCGGGGCTGACTGGTGGCTGTGAAAGCCGGTCGAGATCGGCCCCTTCCCTTGATCAAGCTAAGTGGACGCGCTAGGGGATGTCACGCCTGTGGCCGGCTGTTTCCGCGCCGATCGGACAGGGCAGAAATACCCGAGAGTTCCTTTTTAACGTTATTTTTCGAGGTGAACTACTGAAAAATCAGCCTGTTACACCGCAAAGAAAGATCATTCACGTCGATTGCGACTGTTTCTACGCCGCCATCGAGATGCGCGACGATCCGCGCCTGGCCAGTCGGCCGCTGGCGGTGGGCGGCGCGCCCGAGCGGCGCGGGGTGATCGCCACCTGCAACTACGAGGCGCGTACCTACGGCGTGCGTTCGGCGATGCCCGCGCGCCAGGCCCTGAAGCTCTGCCCGGAGCTGTTGATCGTCCGGCCGCGGTTCGACGCCTACCGGGCCGCGTCGCGGGAGATCCACCGGATCTTGCGCGACTACACCGAGTTCGTCGAACCGCTGTCGCTGGACGAGGCCTACCTGGATGTTTCCACCAGCCCGCACTTTTCCGGCAGCGCCACGCGCATCGCCCAGGAGATCCGCCGGCGTGTCTGGCAGGAATTGCGCATCACGGTTTCCGCCGGCGTCGCGCCGAACAAGTTCCTCGCCAAGATCGCCAGCGACTGGCGCAAGCCCGACGGGCTGTTCGTGATTCCTCCGGCCGAGGTCGAGGCCTTCGTCGCCGACCTGCCGGTGAGCCGGCTGCACGGGGTCGGCAAGGTCACCGCCGAGCGGCTCGGGCGTCTGGGCATCCGCACCTGCGCCGAGCTGCGCGAATGGAGCCGGCTGGCGCTGGTGCGCGAGTTCGGCAGTTTTGGCGAGCGCCTGGGGCAGTTGGCGCGGGGAATCGACGAGCGTCCGGTGGAGGTCGACAACCGCCGCCAGTCGCTGAGCGTGGAGCACACCTACGAACAGGACCTGCCCAATCTGGCTGCCTGCCTGGAGCGGCTGCCGCTGCTGCTGGATGAACTCGACGGACGCCTGGCGGGCCTGGAGGGCGGCTATCGGCCGGACAAACCCTTCGTCAAGGTGAGGTTCCACGATTTCACCCAGACCACCCTGGAGCAGGCCGGTGCCGGCCGGGACCTGGACAGCTACCGCGTGCTGCTCGGCACCGCCTTCGCCCGCGGCGCCAGGCCGGTACGCCTGCTCGGCGTCGGCGTGCGGCTGGTCGATCTGCGTGGCGGCGAACAGCTGGCGCTGTTCGCCGACTGAGCGGGAGCCTTCCCCAGCCGTCTCAGGCGTCCGCTCTCGCCTCGTCGGCCAGGCGGACGAGGGCGGCATCCAGTTCGTCCAGGGCGGCATCGGCCGCCGGGGCATGCTGCTTGAGGAGGGTTTCGCTGTGCTGGCAGGCGGCGCGTAGCTGTGGCACGCCACAATAGCGGGTCGCTCCGTGCAAACGATGCACCCGTTCGAGCAGGGCGGCACGGTCGCCGTCCCGGCGTGCCTGCCGGATCGCCTGGCGGTCGGCATCCAGCGAGGCCAGCAGCATGCTCAGCATGTCGGCGGCCAGATCGGGCTTGCCGGCGGCCAGGCGCAGACCCTCTTCGGGATCGAGCACGCTGAGGTGGCCGATGGGCGCCGGCCGGGCATCGGCGGCCGGGCTGTCGGGCGAACGCAGGTGCAGCTTGGTCCATTTGTGCACGACCTGGGCCAGCTGGCGTTCGTTGATCGGCTTGGTCAGGTAGTCGTCCATGCCGCCCTGCAGCAGGGCCCGGCGCTCGTTGGCCAGGGCGTGGGCGGTGAGGGCGATGATCGGCGTGTGATGGTGTTCCGGCTGTCCGGCTTCCCACTGGCGAATCGCCCGGGTGGCCTGGCGGCCGTCCATGCCGGGCATCTGCACGTCCATGAAGATCAGGTCGAAGCGTTCCTGTTGCGCGGCCTCCACCGCAGCCTGGCCGCTGTCCGCCACGCTGACCGTGGCGCCCATGTCGCCGAGCAGGGTTTGCACCAGCAGCAGGTTGGCCGGGTTGTCGTCGACGCAGAGCAGGCGCGGCGCGCGGTTGCCCAGTGGACCCGGTGCCTGCTGGTCGACTGGTTGCGGGGCAAGCAGCTCGGCCAGGGCGGCCTGCAGCTTGTCGCGCCGTGCCGGCTTGCTCTGCAGCTGGATCTGCGCCTCCGGCAGGGTTTCCTGGTAAAGCTGCTGTTCGGTGGTGGGGCAGAGCACCAGGCATTTGCAGCCGAGCCGGTCGAGGTCGGCGATGCGCTGGGCCAGTTCCTCGGCGTCGGTGTCGCGGCTGGTCACACCGAGCACGGCCAGCCCGATCGGGCGATTGTCCTGGCGCGCGGCGGCGACGCCGGCCAGCAGGTTGTCCAGTTCGGCGAAGGGCAGCACCTCCAGGCCGCAGTCCTCCAACTGGTGCTGCATCGACTGGCGGGCTAACTCGTGCTGTTCGAGCAGGGCCACGTGGTAGCCGTGCAGGGCGCTCGGCGGCTCGTCCTCGGTGCGGTCGTCGAGCGGCAGGGAAAGACGGATCCAGAACTCGGAACCCTCGCCCGGCACGCTGTTGACGCCGACCTCGCCGCCCATCTGTTCGATCAGGCGCTTGGAGATGGCCAGGCCGAGGCCGGTGCCGCCGGCCTGGCGGGTCAGCGAGTTGTCGGCCTGGCTGAAGGCCTGGAACAGTGCGTTCAGCTCCTCCTGGGACAGGCCGATGCCGGTGTCGTGTACGCTGATGCGCAGCTGGGCGAACTCCTCGCCGACCTCCTCGACCATGGCGCGCACGGCGATGGTGCCTTCGTTGGTGAACTTGATGGCATTGCTGATCAGGTTGGTGAGGACCTGCCTGAGTCGCTGGGGGTCGCCGTTCAGCGCCAGGGGGGTGTCGCGGTAGATCAGGCTGACCAGCTCGAGGTGCTTGGCGTGGGCCGCCGGGGCGAGGATGGTGAGGGTGTCCTGCAGCAGCTCGCGCAGGTTGAAGGGCGTGTGCTCGAGGACCAGCTTGCCGGCCTCGATCTTCGAAAAGTCGAGGATCTCGCTGATGATGCCGAGCAGGCTGTCGGCGGACTTCTGGATGGTGTTCAGGTAGTCGTGCTGGCGGGGCGACAGCTCGCCTTTCTGCAGCAGGTTGGTGAAGCCGATGATGCCGTTCAGCGGGGTACGGATCTCGTGGCTCATGTTGGCGAGGAACTCGGACTTGATCCGGCTCGCCTCCAGGGCCTCGCGGCGCGCCATGTCCAGCTCGATGTTCTGGATCTCGATGGTTTCCAGGTTCTGGCGAACGTCCTCGATGGCCTGGTCGATGCTGTTCTGCATCTCTTCCTGGGCGTGCTGCATGACCTCGGCCATGCGGTTGATGCCGGCGGCCAGTTCGTCCAGCTCGTGGCTGAGCAGGGGGGGGAGGCGGGTTTCCAGGTGACCGTCGCGCAGCTGCGACACGCCCTGCTGGATGCGCCGCAGGGGAGCGCTGATCGAGTGCCCGACGCGCAGGGCGAGGAGGGCACTGAGCAGCAGTACGGCGATGATCAGCACCAGGCTGGCGAGCAGGTTGCGGTAGCCCTGCAGCAGGGCACTTTGGTGCGATATTTCCAGGGCGACCCAGCCGATCAGGTGGTCGTCCTGGCCGCTGTTGCCGCTGGCCAGGTTCTGGTGGTAGCCGAGCACCGGCATCAGCAGAAGGGTGGCGTTGCCGTCGCGGGTCATGGTCAGCTGGGTCGGGTCCTGGGGCGGCAGCGGGCTGCCGAGGCTCGGCCCGGCATGCACGATGGTTTCCAGATTGCCGTCGAGAAAGCTCACCGCACGGATGTCCGCCTGGTCGAGCACCTGGTTGGCGATGCGCTGCAGGCGATTGTGGTAGCTCTGCGCCAGGGACGGTGCGGCCAGGGGGGCGAGCTGCTGGACGATCAGCCGGCCGCGCTCCACCAGATTGCTGTGCATCTCGGTCAGTTGCTGCCAGGTGAAATAGCCGCCCAGGACCAGCGCCAGCAGGCTGCTGGGCAGCAGGGTGAGCATGACGATGCGGGCCTTGATGCTGAAGTCGTGGAACACCCCGATTCTCCATGATGGGTTTGGGTCGCAGTGTAGCGACAGACTCGATTGGGGCAACAGAATGCGCTGTCATAGCGATTCGGAATATGTATGCGCCATTCCTGAATGATGGCCTCCAGCGCTTTGCCGGCTATCATAGGAGCCCCCTGCGGCCTGGATGGCTCGCCTCCGAGCCCAAGTCCGCTTATCGACGGGCGAGCGGCGCCCGCGCAGATGGCGGCAAGGAGGCCGTCCGTATCGAGCAGCCCATTTCTGATTCAGGTTACCGAGTGTTTCCATGACAGTGCATTTCCCCACCATCGCCGAGTGCATCGGCAATACCCCGCTGGTGCGCCTGCAGCGCCTGCCCGGCGAAACCTCGAACACTCTGCTGGTCAAGCTGGAGGGCAACAACCCGGCCGGCTCGGTGAAGGATCGCCCGGCGCTGTCGATGATCTCCCGCGCCGAGCTGCGCGGCGACATCCGCCCCGGCGACACCCTGATCGAGGCCACCTCCGGCAACACCGGCATCGCCCTGGCCATGGCGGCGGCGATCAAGGGCTACCGGATGATCCTGATCATGCCGGACAACATGAGCGCCGAGCGCAAGGCGGCGATGACCGCCTACGGCGCCGAGCTGGTGCTGGTGAGCAAGGCCGAGGGCATGGAAGGCGCCCGCGACCTGGCGCTGAAGATGCAGAGCGAGGGGCGCGGCAAGGTGCTCGACCAGTTCGGCAACCAGGACAACCCGGTGGCCCACTACGAGGGCACCGGTCCGGAAATCTGGCGCCAGACCCAGGGCACCATCACCCACTTCATCAGCTCGATGGGCACTACCGGCACCATCATGGGTACCTCGCGCTACCTCAAGGAGCAGAACCCGGCGGTGCAGATCGTCGGCCTGCAGCCCCAGGAGGGCTCGGCGATTCCCGGCATCCGCCGCTGGCCGCAGGAATACCTGCCGAAGATCTTCGATGCGACCCGCGTCGACCGGGTGATCGACATGGCGCAGAGCGAGGCGGAGGAGGTCATGCGTCGCCTGGCCCGCGAGGAGGGCATCTTCTGCGGGGTGTCCTCGGGCGGGGCGGTGGCGGCGATGCTGCGCCTGTCGCGCGAGGTGGAGAACGCGGTGCTGGTGGCGATCATCTGTGATCGCGGCGACCGCTACCTGTCCACGGGTGTCTATGACCAGCCATAAGCCGGTCCCCGCCCGGCAGGGCGGCACGCGATGCGAGGTCTTCTATCGTGGCTAAACGCACTACCGGCCTGCGCTTCCAGCCCAGCGGCGGCGCCCGCACGGCGCCGCTGCCGGTGGGCAGAAAGCAGGTCCTGACCATCGAGCGTCTGGCCCACGACGGTCGCGGCATCGCTTTCGTCGACGGACGCACCTGGTTCGTTTCCGGCGCCCTGGCCGGCGAGCAGGTCGAGGCTCGCGTGCTCGGTGCGCGTAATCGGGTCGTCGATGCCCGCGCCGAGCGGATCCTGGCGGCCAGTCCGCTGCGTCGCGTCGAGCCCTGCGCGCATGCCGGGCGCTGCGGCGGCTGCACCCTGCAGGCGTTGCCGCATGCCGAGCAGCTGGCGCTGAAGCAGCGCACCCTCGCCGAGCAGCTGGCGCGTTTCGCCGATCTGGCGCCGGAGGAGTGGGCGCCGCCTTTGGTCGGTCCGGAGTTCGGCTACCGCCGCCGGGCGCGCATTGCCGTACGCTGGGACGTCGCTGCGCGACGGCTGGAGGTGGGCTTTCGCGCCGCGGCCAGCCAGGCAATCGTTGCCATCGACGACTGCCCGGTGCTGGTACGCCCGTTGCAGTCCATCCTCCGTGCCCTGCCTGCGCTCCTGCATGGCCTGGACAGGCCGCAGGCACTGGGGCATGTCGAATTGTTCCATGGCAATGCAAGCGCCATCCTGGTGCGTCATACTGCGCCACTTGCGGACAGCGACCTGCTGCGCCTGCGCGCCTTCTGCTGCGAGCACGCCGCCCAGCTCTGGCTGCAGGGCAAGGGCGAGGCGCAGGCGGACGCGCCGGGAACTCCGCTGGGCTACCGTCTGGAGTCGTGGAGTCTCGAGCTGCAGTACCGCCCCGGCGACTTCGTGCAGGTCAACGCACCGGTGAACGAGGCAATGGTCGCCCAGGCCTTGGAGTGGCTGGCGCCGCAGCCCGGGGAGCGAGTGCTGGATCTGTTCAGCGGACTGGGCAATTTCGCCCTGCCGCTGGCGCGGCGGGCGCGCGAGGTGGTGGCGGTGGAGGGGGGCGCGGCGATGGTCGAGCGGGGCAGGGAAAATGCGCTCGGCAACGGCTTGGGCAACTTGCACTTTTACCGGGCGGATCTGTCGGAGCCGCTGGCCGAGGCGCCCTGGACGGCCGGTGGCTTCGCTGCGGTGCTGCTCGATCCGCCGCGCGACGGCGCGCTGGAGGCGGTGCGGGAGATGAGCGCCCTGGGCGCCGGGCGGGTACTGTACGTCTCCTGCAATCCGGCGACCCTGGCCCGCGATGCCGCGGAGCTGGCCGGGCAGGGCTATCGTCTGCGGCGTGCCGGGATTCTCGACATGTTTCCGCAGACCGCCCATGTCGAGGCCATGGCGTTGTTCGAGGCGCGCTCCGTCTTGCGTTGAAACGGGCGCGTGTGTAGTCAGGGATGGCTGCATTTTTGTTTCCAGGCAGCCCGATCCGGCTGATGTTTGTTCGGCGTGGCAGTACATGCCAGGGGAAAGGTAGGTATACATGGTACAGGTGAGAGCGCAGCAGCCGGTCAATACCGACGGCAGCATCAATCTTGAGGCCTGGCTGGATCATGTCCAGAAGATGGACCCGGCCCTGGAGCGCGAGGCACTGAAGAAGGCCTGCGAGTACGCCCGCGAGAGCGAGCAGCGGAGCCGGCCCGAGGACGGCGCTCCGGCGGCCGGCATGTCCAGTTTCCTGGTCGGGCTGGAGATCGCGGAAATCCTCGCCGACCTCAAGCTGGATCAGGACTCCCTGGTCGCCGCCGTACTCTATCGCGGCGTGCGCCAGAAGCAGATCGCCCTAGAGGAGGTGCAGCGGCGCTTCGGCCTGGTGGTCGCCAAGCTGATCGAGGGCGTGCTGCGCATGGCGGCGATCAGCGACAGCCTCAACCCGCGCGAGTCCCTGGTGCTGAACGCCCAGGCCCAGGTGGAGAACCTGCGCAAGATGCTGGTGGCGATGGTCGACGACGTGCGCGTCGCACTGATCAAGCTGGCCGAGCGTACCTGCGCGATCCGTGCGGTGAAGCACGCCGACGAGGAGCGTCGCCAGCGCGTCGCCCGCGAGGTTTCCGCGATCTATGCGCCGTTGGCCCACCGCCTCGGCATCGGCCACATCAAGTGGGAGCTGGAGGACCTGTCCTTCCGCTACCTGGAGCCCGAACAGTACAAGCAGATCGCCAAGCTGCTCCACGAGCGCCGGCTGGATCGCGAGCAGTTCATCGCCAAGGTCGTCCAGGAACTCAAGGACGCCCTGGCCGGCGCCGGCATCAGGGCCGACATCAACGGCCGGGCGAAACACATCTATTCGATCTGGCGCAAGATGCAGAAGAAGGGTCTGCAGTTCAGCCAGATCTACGACGTGCGCGCGGTGCGTGTGCTGGTTCCTGAAGTACGCGACTGCTATACCGCCCTTGGCATCGTCCACTCGCTGTGGCGACACATCCCCCGGGAGTTCGACGACTACATCGCCAACCCCAAGGAAAACGGCTACCGCTCGCTGCACACCGCGGTGATCGGCCCGGACGGCAAGACCTTGGAAGTTCAGATCCGCACCCACGCCATGCACGAGGAGGCCGAACTGGGCGTCTGCGCCCACTGGCGCTACAAGGGCACCGACGTCAAGCCTACCTCCAGCCACTATGAGGAAAAGATCTCCTGGCTGCGCCAGGTGCTCGAGTGGCACGAGGAACTGGGCGACATCGGCGGCCTGGCCGAGCAGCTGCAGGTCGACATCGAGCCCGACCGGGTCTACGTGTTCACCCCCGACGGCCACGCCATCGACCTGCCCAAGGGCGCCACGCCGCTGGACTTCGCCTACCGCGTGCACACCGAGATCGGCCACAACTGCCGCGGCGCCAAGGTCGACGGGCGCATCGTGCCGCTCAACTACAGTCTGCAGACCGGCGAGCAGGTGGAAATCATCACCGGCAAGCACGGCTCGCCGAGCCGCGACTGGCTGAACTCCAACCTCGGCTACGTCACCACCTCGCGGGCCCGGGCGAAGATCGTCCACTGGTTCAAGCTGCAGGCGCGCGACCAGAACGTCGCCGCCGGCAAGACGCTGCTCGAGCGCGAACTGGCCCGTCTCGACCTGCCGCCGGTGGACTACGACCGGCTGGCGGAAAAGAGCAACCTGAAGACCGCCGAGGACCTGTTTGCCGCCCTTGGTGCCGGCGACCTGCGCCTGGCCCATGTGGTGGGACTGGCCCAGCAACTGGTCGAGCCGGAGCGCAGCACCGAGCAGCTCGAGCTGATTCCGCGCCGGCCGGGTACCCTGCAGCGGTCCGGCAAGCGCGACGATATCCAGATCCAGGGGGTCGGCAACCTGCTGACGCAGATGGCCGGCTGTTGCCAGCCGCTGCCGGGCGATCCGATCGTCGGCTACATCACCCAGGGTCGCGGCGTCACCATCCACCGCCAGGACTGCGCCAATGCCCTGCAGCTGACCAGTCGCGAGCCGGAGCGGATCATCCAGGTCAACTGGGGGCCGGTACCGGTGCAGACCTATCCGGTGGACATCTTCATCCGCGCCTACGACCGCTCCGGCCTGCTGCGCGACGTGTCCCAGGTGCTGCTCAACGAGCGGATCAACGTGCTGGCCGCCAACACCCTGTCGAACAAGGAAGACAGCACCGCGCAGATGGTCCTGACCATCGAGATCCCCGGGCTGGACGCCCTTGGCCGGCTGCTGGCGCGCATCGCCCAGTTGCCCAACGTGATCGAGGCGCGTCGCCACCGCACCGCGCCCTGAGCCGAGGGGGCCGGCCATGTCGCCTCCTGGCCGCGCCAGACGCCGTGCCGCGCTATGCTCGCGGGCCCCACCCATGGACCGAACAGGAAGACCCCATGTATCGACTTGACGACCTGCTGCACCTGATGGCCCGCCTGCGCGATCCGCAGTACGGCTGTCCCTGGGACCTGCAGCAGTCCTATGCGAGCATCGTGCCGCATACCCTCGAGGAGGCCTACGAGGTCGCCGACGCCATCGAGCGCGGCGATTTTGTCCACTTGCCGGGCGAACTCGGCGACCTGCTGTTCCAGGTGGTCTACTACAGCCACCTGGCGCGGGAGGAGGGGCGTTTCGACTTCGCTGCGGTGGTCGACGGTATCACCCGCAAGCTGATCCGCCGCCATCCCCACGTGTTCCCCGACGGCGACCTGTACGGCGCGCTGAACCTGCCGAAGCTGGCCGAGGGGGCCATCCGCCAGCGCTGGGAGGAGATCAAGGCCGAGGAGCGCGCGGAAAAGGCCGCTGCGCCCGAGCAGTTGTCGCTGCTCGACGACGTGCCGCAGGCCCTGCCGGCGCTGTCCCGGGCGGTCAAGCTGCAGAAGCGTGCCGCCCAGGTCGGCTTCGACTGGCCGGAGGCGCTGGTGGTGGTGGACAAGCTGCGCGAGGAGCTGGACGAGCTACTGGAAGCGATGAGCGGTAACGATCCGAAGCACATCGCCGCCGAGCTTGGCGATGTGCTGTTCGCCGCGACCAATCTGGCGCGGCATCTCGCGGTCGATCCGGAGGCCGCTCTGCGCGGTGCCAACGGCCGGTTCGAGTGGCGTTTCCGCTTCATCGAGCAGGCCCTGCGTGCCGACGGGCGCAGCCCCGAGGGCTGCAGCCTGGACGAGCTAGAGGCCCTGTGGGCAACTGCCAAGCGCGCCGAACGCGACGAACCGGGCTGTGCCTGAGCCTTCAGCCGGTGAGCCACTGGTGCCGCCGGCCATCCTGGACTTGCACTCCGGACCTTCAGGCTGGAGGATTGACCCTAGCCGGCAGGTTGAGGAAGGTGCCAGTCCAGCCTTTTCCCGGCCTGCCCGGATCGCCTAAGTTCGCCCTGAAAACGAACGCCCGCATCGCCGGGCTGTTGGAAGATCACTAACGATGAGCATGTCATTGCGCGACCAGCTGCTGAAAGCCGGGCTGGTCAACGAGAAGCAGGCCAAGCAGGCCGGCAAGCAGAAACAGAAGCAGGAGCGCCTGGAGCGCAAAGGCCAGGTCGAGAAGGACGATTCGCAGCGCCAGGCGGCGCTCGAGGCCCAGGCCGAGAAGCTCGCCCGCGATCAGGAGCTGAACCGCCAGCAGCAGGAGAAGGCCGAGCAGAAGGCGCGAGTCGCGCAGGTCAAGCAGCTGATCGAGGTTTCCCGCCTGCCCAAGCTGAGTACCGACGACTACTACAACTTCGTCGACGACAAGAAGGTCAAGCGCCTGCCGGTGAATGCCATGATGCGCGACAAGCTCAGTCGCGGCTCGCTGGGCATTGTCCGCCACGGCGGCGGCTACGAGGTGGTGCCGCGCGAGGCGGCGCTGAGGATCCAGGAGCGCGATCCGCGTCGGGTGGTGCTGCTCAACACCCCGACCGAGGCCCCGGACGAGGACGACCCGTACGCGGCCTACAAGATCCCCGACGATCTGATGTGGTAGAGAAACGAAAAAGCCGGCGCGAAGCCGGCTTTTCTGCTGGGGCGGCGCGTCGACTCAGTCGAGCCGGCCTTTCACCGGGCGGCCGTCGACGGTGCCTTCCTTGAGCATGATCTGGTATTCCTTGCCGTCCTTTTCCACCTGGTGCAGGCGCACCAGCAGATAGTCCCAATCCTTGGCGAGCCAGAACACCGTCTTGCGGCTGCTCTGGGTGGGATCGCGCACGCGCTCGACCTTGACCGCCTCGACCACGCCCACTCGGGTACGCACGTTCTCGCTGCCCAGCACACGGAAGTCGTAGGTTTCGATCTCGTCGCCGTCGAGCACCTGGTAGCTCATGCTCTGCTTGCCTTCGGCGACGTCCTTCTGCAGCTCCAGCTGATAGAGGGACTTGTCCAGCAGGCCGCGGTTGATCGGCAGGTTCACGGGGTTGTCGCGCTCGCGGCCCTGGACCTTCTTGGCCTTCCAGTCGAAGTTGTGCTCGACTTCCTTCTCCTTGCCCATTCCGCTGCGCGCATAGCGGTAGGCGAGCGGCACGAGGCGACCGCTCTCGACGGTGAAGGTACTTTGTTCGGTGACGCTGGCGACCAGCATGCTGGCCTTGAACTCGTAGTCCCAGCGTGTGCCGTCCAGCTTCTTCAGCGTACGTTCGGCGGAGCCGCTGATCGGCATCTGCTTCCAGTCGGCGGTGTAGCTGGCGAAGAACGGCTTCAGCTCGAAGGCATAGGTGGGGGCTGCGAGCAGGGCAAGGACGAACAACAGGGCACCACGCATAACGTCTCCTATCCTAGGTTCGAATGAGATGGCCGGTAGCCGGCAGTTTTTCTCCATCCAGCAGGGCGCCTTCCGGCGTCAGCCGCAGGCGGCCCTCGGCGAACCAGCGCACGGCCTGCGGGTAGATCCGATGTTCCTGCAGATGCACGCGCAGCGCCAGGTTTTCCTCGCTGTCGCCCGGCAGCACCGGAATCACCGCCTGGATGATCAGGGGGCCGCCGTCGAGTTCCTCGGTGACGAAGTGCACACTGCAGCCATGTTCGCTGTCCTGGGCCTCCAGGGCGCGGCGATGGGTGTGCAGGCCCTTGTGGCGGGGCAGCAGGGACGGGTGAATGTTCAACAGGCGGCCTTCGTAGTGGCGGACGAAGGCTGGGGTGAGGATGCGCATGAAGCCGGCAAGGATCACCAGGTCGGGCCGGAAGACGTCGATCGCCGCGATCAGCGCGGCATCGAAGGCCTCGCGGCCTTCGTAGGCCCGGTGGTCGATCGCCTGGCCGGCGATGCCGGCGTTCTTCGCCCGGGTCAGGCCGTAGGCATCGGCGCGGTTGGAGAGCACCGCGCGGATCTGTAGCGGATTGCCTTCGCCCTGGCTGTCGATCAGCGCCTGCAGGTTGCTGCCGGAGCCGGAGATCAGCACCACCGCATTGCAGGAGCCGGCCATCAGTGCGCCTTCAGGTTGTTCAGCAGGACGCGCTCGGTGCCTGCGCCGGCGGCGATGCTACCGATGATCCAGGGCTGCTCGCCGGCCTCGCGCAGCACGGCGAGGGCCTGTTCGACCTTGTCCTGGGCCACGCAAACGACCATGCCGACGCCGCAGTTGAGCACGCGGTGCATCTCGCGCTCGTCGACGTTGCCCTTTTCCTGCAGCCAGTCGAACACCGCCGGGCGGCTCCAGCTGGCCACGTCGATCACCGCCTGGGTGCCGGCCGGCAGCACGCGCGGGATGTTCTCGGTGAGGCCGCCGCCGGTGATGTGGGCCATGGCCTTGACTGCGCCGGTGTCCCGGATGAGTTTCAGCAGCGGCTTGACGTAGATACGCGTCGGCGCCATCAGCAGGTCGGCCAGCGGCTGGTCGTCCAGGGTGGCACTGGCCACCTCGGTGCCGCTTACCTCGAGGATCTTGCGGATCAGCGAGTAGCCGTTGGAGTGCGGGCCGGAGGAGGGCAGGGCGATCAGCGCGTCGCCGGCGGCGACCTGCGAGCCGTCGATGATCTCGCTCTTCTCCACCACGCCGACGCAGAAGCCGGCCAGGTCGTAGTCCTCGCCCTCGTACATGCCGGGCATCTCGGCGGTCTCGCCGCCGACTAGGGCGCAGCCGGCCATCTCGCAGCCTTCGCCGATGCCGGTGACCACCCGGGCGGCGACGTCGACGTTGAGCTTGCCGGTGGCATAGTAGTCGAGGAAGAACAGCGGCTCGGCGCCGCATACCACCAGGTCGTTGACGCACATGGCCACCAGGTCGATGCCGATGCTGTCGTGCTTGCCGAGGTTCATCGCCAGACGCAGCTTGGTGCCGACGCCGTCGGTGCCGGAGACCAGTACCGGCTGCTTGTAGCCGGCCGGGATTTCGCACAGGGCGCCGAAACCGCCCAGGCCGCCCATCACTTCAGGGCGCGCGGTGCGCCTGGCCACGCCCTTGATGCGTTCGACCAGCGCTTCACCAGCGTCGATGTCGACACCGGCGTCCTTGTAGCTCAGGGAGGGTTGCTTGCTCATGGATCAGGCCTTCAGGGAAATGCGGGGTTCGACCGGAGCCGAGGGCCGGTCTGCAGGACAGGCGATTCTATCAGGCTTGTCCGGCAGCGACCACCGAGCGCCTCGACCGGCAGCGCCGCGCGCCCTGGAATGCGGCCTGCGGGCGGTACTCGCGGTTGCCGGGGAATCGGCGGCTGTTTAAGGTATACCCCCGTTCGCGGCCCCTGCGCCGCCAAGTCGAGATTTCCGTCATGCGCCCGATCGCCCGCCCGCTCCTGCTTTGCCTGTCGCTGCTCAGTCTGCCTGCTCTCGCCGAGCAGCTCACCGGCCTCTATCAGGTCCGCGAGCCGGTCGCCAGTCAGCAGCCGGCGGCGCGCGATCAGGCCCTGCGGCGGGCTCTGGACACCCTGCTGGTGCGTCTGACCGGCAAGCCCGAGGTACTGCAGAGCCCGGCCCTGGCCTCTGCGCGCCAGGACCCACAGCAGTTGATCCTCAAGTACGGTTACGAAGGGCAGGCGCTGGTGGTCGATTTCGACCCGGCCTCTACCCAGGGCCAACTGCGCCAGGCCGGCCTGCCGCTGTGGGGGGCCAACCGTCCCAGTCTGCTGGTCTGGTGGCTGAACGAGGCCGGCGGCGCCGCCCAACTGGTCGGCGATGGCCAGGACAGCGCACAGCCGCTGCGCAATGCCGCCCAGTATCGTGGGTTGCCGCTGCGCCTGCCGATGGCCGACCTCGACGAGCAACTGGTCGCCACCCCGGAGAGTCTGGCCAGTGGTACGGGCCTGGCGGGGGCGTCCGGACGCTATGGGGCCAATGCCATGCTCACCGTGCGTGCCCGCCAGGAGGGCGGCAAGTGGCTGGCGCAGTGGCGCCTGTCGGCCGACGGCAGCCAGCAGGAGGGCGCTGCCGAGGCACAGGACAGCGCCGCCCTGGCCGATGCGGTGATGCTGGCGACGAGCGCGCGGCTGGCGGAGCGCTTCATGGGCAAGCAAGAGGCGACCGAGCGCCTGACTCTGCAGGTGGGGGGCGCCAACCTGGCCCGCTACGCCGAGCTGGAGCGCACCCTCGAACCTTTCGGCGCCCGCCTGCGCCGGGTCGAGGGCGACCGGCTGGTCTACCAGCTCGACTCCACGGTTGCCCAGGTGCGCTCCCAGATGGCGCTGATCGGCCTGCGCGAGGAGGGTGCCGGGGCGGCGGCCGGCCAGGCGCCGATGGTCCAGCCGCGCGAAACGACGCTGAGCTTCCGCTGGTGATCGGCCGTTGAGAAACTGAGGGGGCGGGCATGCGGCCGGAGCCGTCCATGCATCACTTGCCCAATCTGCTGACCCTGCTGCGCTTCCTGCTGGTGCCGCCGGTCGCCTGGCTGATCCTCTCCGGCGTCTACGACGTGGCCTTCCTGCTGTTCGTCCTGGCCGGCGCCAGCGATGCGCTGGACGGCTTTCTCGCCCGGCGCTTCGCCTGGACCAGCCGGCTGGGCGCCTTGCTCGATCCGCTGGCGGACAAGCTGTTGCTGGTCGTCAGTTGCCTCTGCCTGAGCTGGGTTGGACTCATTCCCGGGTGGCTGGCGCTGGTGGTGCTGGCGCGGGATATGCTAATCGTCGCCGGTGCCGTCTGCTACCGCTGGCGGGTCGGCTCGCTGACGATCAGTCCGAGCCGGCTGGGCAAGCTTTCCACCTTTCTGCAGACCGCCCTGGTGAGCGTGGTGCTGCTGCAGGCGAGCCTGCTGCCGGCCTTTGCCGCGCTGCGCCTGCCGCTGATCGTGCTGGTGGTGCTGGGCAGCCTGGCCAGCGCCGTCGACTATGTGCGGGAGTGGACCGACAAGTATCGTAGGCACAAGGATTCCACATGACCGATTCGAACCGCTGGCTCTGGCTGGCCGGGCTGTTCTTCGCCGGCTGGCTGATCTATCTGCTGATGCCGATTCTTTCGCCCTTCCTGGTTGGCATACTGCTGGCCTACCTGGGCGATCCCCTGGTGGATCGTCTGGAGAGCCGCGGGCTGTCGCGGACCTGGGGGGTGGTGGCGGTGTTCGCCCTGTTCGGCCTGCTGCTGTTGCTGTTTCTGCTGTTCCTGCTGCCGATGCTGGGCCGGCAGCTGGTGCACCTCTACGAGCTGGCGCCGCTGATGCTCGACTGGCTGCAGCAGGTGGCCCTGCCGTGGGTCCAGGTGAAGCTGGGGCTGGCCAAGGGGTTCTGGCATCTGGACCAGCTCAAGGCGATGTTCGCCGGGCAACTGGGCAAGACCACCGATATGGTCAGCCAGCTGCTCAGCCAGGCCACCGCCTCCGGCCTAGCCTTGCTCGCCTGGCTGGGCAATCTGCTGCTGGTGCCGGTGGTGAGCTTCTACCTGCTGCGCGACTGGGACATCCTGGTGGCCAAGCTGCGCACCCTGCTGCCGCGGCGGCGCGAGGGCGTGGTGGTGGGGCTGACCGGCGAGTGCCACGAGGTGCTCGGCGCCTTCCTGCGCGGGCAGTTGCTGGTGATGCTGGCGCTCGGCGTGGTCTATGCGCTGGGGCTGATGCTGATCGGCCTCGACCTGGGCCTGCTGATCGGACTGCTGGCCGGGCTGGCGAGCATCGTGCCCTACATGGGCTTCGTGGTCGGCATCGGCGCTGCGCTGGTCTCGGCGCTGTTCCAGTTCGGCGGCGATCCCTATCCGCTGATCGGCGTGGCGGCGGTGTTCACCGTCGGCCAACTGCTCGAGGGGATGCTGCTGACCCCGCTGCTGGTCGGCGACCGGATCGGCCTGCATCCGGTGGCGGTGATCTTCGCCGTCCTTGCCGGCGGCCAGCTGTTCGGCTTCACCGGCGTGCTGCTGGCCCTGCCGGTCGCCGCGGTGATCATGGTTTTGCTGCGTCATGTCCACGATTTATATAAACTTTCCGAACTTTACGGAGAGTCCAGCCACGGAGACTCCAGCGGCGATTCTGCGGAGTCGCCCGGGCCGACATGAAACCGATCCAGCTGCCCCTCGGGGTGCGTCTGCGCGACGACGCCACCTTCGCCAACTATTACCCCGGCGCCAATGCGGGCGCGCTCGGCTATGTCGAGCGCCTTTGCGAGCCCGACGCCGGCTGGACGGAAAGCCTGATCTACCTGTGGGGGGGCGAGGGCGTCGGGCGCAGTCATCTGCTGCAGGCCGCCTGCATCCGCTTCGAGCAGCGCCGCGAGCTGGCGATCTACCTGCCGCTGGCCGAGGTGGCGGACTACGGTCCGGCGCTGCTGGACAACCTGGAGCAGAGCGAGCTGGTCTGCCTGGACGATCTGGAGGCGATCGCCGGGCGCGCCGACTGGGAAGAGGCGCTGTTCCACCTGTTCAATCGCCTGCGCGATGCGGGGCGTCGTCTGCTGCTCTCCGCCGCGATGCCGCCGCGCGAACTGCCGGTCCAGCTGCCGGACCTGAAGTCGCGTCTGACCCTGGCGCTGGTCTTCCAGCTCCAGGGGCTGTCCGACGAGGACAAGCTGCGCGCCCTGCAGCTGCGTGCCTCGCGCCGCGGCCTGCACCTCACCGACGAAGTCGGGCGCTTCATCCTCACCCGCGGCTCGCGCAGCATGGCGGCGCTGTTCGAGCTGCTCGACAAGCTGGACCAGGCCTCGCTGCAGGCCCAGCGCAAGCTGACCATTCCCTTCCTCAAGGAAACCCTGGGCTGGTAGGGCGGGTTGCTCCCGTCCTACTCCCCGGCCAGCCGGCGGTCGTGCTGGAAGCGCCAGCGGGTGTAGAGCAGGGCGGTGCAGAACAGGGTCAGGCCGAGCAGGGCTTCCAGCCAGCCGAACAGCCGGCGCGCCGGGTCGATGGCGGCGGTCACGCCCTGGATGAAGTACAGGTTCACCACGAAGCAGGCCCAGGCATGGGCGCGCGCATTGCCGAGCAGCAGGCCCGGGGCGAGCAACGCCAGGGGCAGCAGCTGGATGCCGATGATCACCCAGGGGCGGGCGCCATGCAGGTCGGCGAAAACCAGGTTCCATACCGCCAGCAGGGTGGCGAGGGCGAGGAAGCTGGCGAGGGTGAGTGCGCGGCTGACCTTCAGGCGTGGAGCCAGCCATTCCAGGCTGGGCAGCGGTTTCGCCTTCCTAGCCACGGCCGCTCTCCAGGCGTCGGGCGGTCTGCGCCAGGCGCAGGCCGAGGGCGCGGCAGAGGGCGATTTCGTGCTCGTCGAGGGGCCGCTTGCCGTCGCTGCCGGCGTGGTGGCTGGCGCCGTAGGGGGTGCCGCCGCCCTGAGTCTCGAGTAGCGCCGCTTCGCTGTAGGGCAGCCCGCAGACCAGCATGCCGTGGTGCAGCAGGGGCAGCAGCATCGACAGCAGGGTGGTTTCCTGGCCGCCGTGCAGGCTGGCGGTGGAGGTGAATACGGCGGCCGGCTTGCCGACCAGTTCGCCGGTCAGCCACAGGCTGCTGGTGCCGTCGAGGAAGTATTTCAGCGGGGCGGCCATGTTGCCGAAGCGGGTCGGGCTGCCAAGCGCCAGTCCGGCGCACTGGCGCAGATCGTCCAGGCTGGCGTAGAGGGCACCCTCGGCGGGGAGCGCCGGAGCCGTCGCCTCGCACTCGGCAGACACCGCCGGCACCGTGCGCAGGCGTGCCTCGAGGCCGCCGAGTTCGACGCCGCGAGCGATCTGTCGGGCCATTTCGGCGGTGGCGCCGTGGCGGCTGTAATACAGCACCAGGATGTAGGACGCGCTCACGGCAGCAGCTCCAGGACCTTCTCCGGCGGGCGGCCGATCACCGCGCGGTCGCCGGCCACCAGGATCGGCCGCTCGATCAGCCGGGGATGGGCGGCCATGGCCTCGATCAGCTGCGCTTCGCTCAGCGCGGGATCGGTCAGGTTCAGCGTCTTGTATTCCTCCTCCCCGCTGCGCAGCAACTGGCGGGCCGGGATGCCGAGCTTGCCGAGCAGCTCTCCGAGTTCCGCGATGCTGGGCGGGGTTTCCAGGTAGCGCACCACCGTCGGTTGCAGGCCGCGGGACTCGAGCAGTTCCAGCGCGTCGCGGGATTTGGAGCAGCGGGGATTGTGGTAGAGCGTCAGATCGGTCATGGGCGGATCGCATCCAGCGGGGTCGGGCCGCTATTCTAACCACCCCGGCGCATGGATGAACCCTGTGCCCGTCGTCGCTCACGGTAAGGAAAGGGCATGCGCCAACGCTTCGTCGATACCCTGGATTTCTGGCCTTATCTGCTCGAGCGCTTTCTGGCCGACCGCGGCCCGCAGAGCGCCGCGGCGCTGACCTATACGACGCTGTTCGCGGTGGTGCCGATGATGACCCTGACTTTCGTCGTGCTCTCGGTCGTTCCGGAGTTCCAGGGCATGGGCGAGCAGATCCAAGGCTTCATCTTCCGCAACTTCGTGCCCTCCAGCGGCGCCATGCTGCAGGATTACCTCAAGACCTTCATCGAGCAGGCGCGGCATCTGACCTGGGTCGGTGTCGGACTGCTGATGGTCACCGCGTTCCTCATGCTGATGACCATCGAACACACCTTCAATGCCATCTGGCGGGTGCGCCAGCCGCGCCGTGGCCTGTCCAGCTTCCTGCTCCACTGGGCCATCCTCAGTCTGGGTCCGCTGCTGCTGGGGACGGGCTTCGCGCTGAGCACCTACATCTCCTCCCTGGCGCTGATCTCCGATCCCTATGCCCTGGCGGGGGCGAGGCTGCTGCTGAACTTCATGCCCCTGGCGTTCAGCGCGGCAGCCTTCACCCTGCTCTATGCGGCGGTGCCCAACACCGCGGTGCCGCTGCGCCATGCACTGCAGGGCGGGCTGTTCGCTGCGGTGCTGTTCGAGGCGGCGAAGATGCTGTTCGGTCTCTATGTCAGCCTGTTCCCCACCTATCAGCTGATCTACGGAGCCTTCGCCACCGTGCCGCTGTTCCTCCTGTGGATCTACCTGAGCTGGATGATCGTACTGCTGGGCGCCGAGCTGGTCTGCAACCTGTCCGCCGTCCGGCGCTGGCGGCGCAATCCGCTGCCGCACCTGCTGGTGCTGCTCGGCGTGCTGCGGGTGTTCCACCAGCGCCAGCAGTCCGGCCAGGCCGTCGGCCAGGCCGATGTGCAACGTGCCGGCTGGTCGCTGCCCGATGCGCTCTGGGATGAGATCCTCGATTTCCTCGAACACGAGCAGCTGGTTTGCCGCACCAGCGATGGCGGCTGGGTGCTCTGCCGGGACCTGAACCGCTATAGCCTGGAGCTTCTGGTGAGCCGTTCGCCTTGGCCGCTGCCGCACCTCGATCAGCTTCCCGAGCGTCTCGACGAGCCCTGGTTCCCGGCCTTGCGCAGTGCCCTGGAACGGCTCCAGCGGGAGCGCGCGGCGCTGTTCGGCGAGAGCCTGGCGCATTGGCTGCAGCCGCCTGTGCCGGCGCCCTGAGCCGCCGCGGCGGATCGGGGCGATATTTGCATGGCGGCCGGCTTGCGGCGATGCTTGGTCTGTGGGATGAGGTCTGCCGGATTGTGGATCGTCGGGGGAGAAGCTTTATGGGAAGGCGAATGGGAGTCGTCCTGGCGCTGGCCGCCGGGCTGGTGCTGGCCGGTTGCAGCGAGGACTGGGGGCTCGACCAGCATGGGCGGCCGGTCGCCGCCGAACAATTGGAAGGCCAGTGGCTGGTGATCAACTACTGGGCGGAGTGGTGTTCGCCCTGCCGCGGCGAGATCGCCCAGCTGAACGCCCTGGCCGAGCAGTACCGGGGCCGCGGCGTGCGTGTCGTCGGGGTGAATTTCGACGGTCTGCAGGGCGCCGAGCTGGCCCGCGCCAGCGAGTCGCTGGGCATCCGCTTCGGCGTGCTGGCGCAGGACCCGGCCGAGCGTTTGCAGTTGCCGCCCGGCGAGGTCTTGCCGGTCACCTATATCGTCGATGCGCAGGGCCGGCTGCGCGAGCGGCTGCTCGGCGAGCAGACCGCCGCCGGCCTGACCGCACGCCTGCGGGCATTGCGCGGGGAGGAGTCCTGAGGTGGCGCGAGTCGGCGTGCATGCGTTGGTCAGCGGCAGGGTTCAGGGTGTCTATTACCGGCAAAGCACGGCGTTGCACGCCGAGCGCCTGGCGCTGGCCGGCTGGGTACGGAATCTCGCCGACGGGCGGGTCGAGGTCTGGGTCGAGGGCGAGGAGGCAGCGGTGCGCGAGCTGGCGGACTGGCTGTGGCAAGGTCCCGAGCGGGCCCTGGTCGACGGGGTGGAGCTGGAGGAGGTGGTTCTGCAGGGCTTCGTGGATTTTTGCGTGCGGCGCTGAGCCTTACTTGACGTACCAGACGTCATGCCACAGGCCGATCACCTTCGACGGGTAGCGATACTGTCCCAGGCTGCCGTTGTAGCGGGCCAGGGCGCGGTTGAGGTCGCCTTTTTCCTTCTTCAGGTAGTAGCTGAGGATGGTGCAGCCGTAGCGCAGGTTGGTAGCGTTGTCGGTGAGGTTGTCCTGCGGACGGCCCAGTTCGGCCTTCCAGAACGGCATCACCTGCATCATTCCCTGGGCGCCGACTGGGGATATGGCGAAGCGGTCGAAGCGGCTTTCCGCATGGATCACCGCCAGTACCAGGTCGGGGCGCAGACCGGCCTTGTTCGCCTCGCGGTGCACCGTGCGCAGCAGGCCCAGGCGCTCGGTGTGATCCGGCAGGTAGCGGTTCAGACGAGTCGACATGTCCAGCAGCCAGACTTCCGCCTCGAAGCGGTCGGTGAAGCTGTCCGCCTCGGCGACCGTGCGTTGCAGCAGATCGCGCAGTTCCGGCTCCGGCGCCTGCGGCAGGCTGGCGACGGTCGGTAGCGGCAGGGCGAGCAGGCAGAGCAGGGCAAGTCGCGGGAGCTGCATGCGGCCGTCCTCAGTCGCCGGAAGGAACCGCTGCTCGACGTCCGGCTTTCTTCTGCAGATCGGCGAGAAACTCCCGTTGCAGTTCCGGATCGTGGCGGGTCAGTTCGATCAGGCTCTGTTCCAGCTCGCTGGCTTCTTCTTCCAGGCCGAGTGCGGCGAGCCGCTTGACCCGGTGTACCCATTGCCCGACCTCGTCGCTCTCCAGATCGGCATAGACCAGGTCGTGGGCCTCGCGCAGCTTGCCGCCCAGGCTGCGGCTGACCGGTAGCACGGCCTCCGCGCGGGTGTCGTCCTGGGGATCTGCCACGTTCAGTTGCAACCGGGCGACACGGACATCCTGCAGGCTGAAGGGACTGTCGAGCAGGTTCAGGTGCAGGACGCCGTGGCGGTCGGTGAGCAGCTCGTAGGTTCGCACTCCGGTTCCGACCGACACCGGGCGTTCGGCCCAGGGCAGGCTGGAGTGCTCCGTGCGACGCTCCTTCAGTTGCTCGTCCAGGCGCGCCAGGTTCTGCTGGGCGCGTCCGTTGGACTCGATGTTCATCGCCGGGTTGAGGCCGGCGAAGCCGTAGTCGATCCAGCCCTCGGTGGCGAGGTCGGGCAGCGTGCCGAAGGCGGCCACGTTGAGCGCGTTGGCGGCAAGCCCGGCCACCACTGCTACCATCCCCAGGGGAATCTCGTAGAGTTCCCGCCAGGGCTGGTAGGGGGTGTAGCGGTCGTAGCGGCGGGTCACCTCGAACTCGCTGATCTCGAAGGTCTTCTGGTCGTGGATGCGGACCTGCCGCTGCGGCAGGTCCAGCATCGCCGGCTCGCCGAGGTCGATTTGCAGGCTATGGCTCAGGAGTTTGCGTTCGACGCGCTCTTCGTGCTCGCTGCGCTGGGGCAGCTGGTTGGCGCAGCCGGCGAGCAGGAGGGCGCCGCAGAGTGCGGCGCCGAGACGCAGGGAGCTTTGGGTGAGCATGACGTGGGGTCAGCGGCCAATGCGGTTGCTAAGGAAGGCCGGGAGGTCAGCAGCCGGGATGGCCTGGACGTCGGTCTCGCGGCGGTTCTTGTACTCCAGGGTGCCCTCGGCCAAGCCGCGCTCGCTCACCACGATGCGGTGAGGGATGCCGATCAGCTCCATGTCGGCGAACTTGACCCCGGGGCTGGTCTTCTTGTCGCGGTCGTCGAGCAGCACCTCGTAGCCGGCGGCCGTCAGTTCGCCGTACAGGCGGTCGGTGGCTTCCTTGACCGCGGCGTTCTCGTACTTCATCGGCACGATGGCGATCTGGAACGGTGCCAGCGCCTGCGGCCAGAGGATGCCGCGTTCGTCGTGGTTCTGCTCGATGGCGGCGGCGACCACGCGGGAGACGCCGATGCCGTAGCAACCCATGATCAGGGTCACCGGCTTGCCGTTCTCGCCGAGCACCTTGCAGTTCAGCGCTTCGCTGTACTTGGTGCCGAGCTGGAAGATGTGGCCGACTTCGATGCCGCGCTTGATCACCAGGCTGCCCTGGCCGTCCGGGCTGGGGTCGCCTGCCACCACGTTGCGCAGGTCGGCGACCTCCGGCAGCGGCAGGTCGCGTTCCCAGTTGAGGCCGAAATAGTGCTTGCCGTCGAGGTTGGCGCCGGCGCCGAAGTCGCTCGAGAGCGCCACCGAGCGGTCGACGATCACCGGGATCGGCAGGTTCAGCGGGCCGAGGGAGCCGGGGCCGGCGCCGATCGCGGCGCGGATCTCGGTTTCCGAGGCGAACACCAGGGGGCTGGCGACTTGCGTCAGGTTGGCCGCCTTGATCTCGTTGAGTTCGTGGTCGCCGCGGACGATCAGGGCGATCAGCTGGCCTTCCTCGACGCCGTGCACCACCAGGGTCTTGACGGTTTTCTCGATGGGCAGGTCGAACTGCCGAACCAGCTCGTCGATGGTCTTGGCATCGGGCGTGTCGACCAGTCGCAGTTCTTCGGTCGGCGCGCCGCGTTCCTGCTCGCGCGGAATGGCCTCGGCCTTCTCGATGTTGGCGGCATAGTCGGAGCTGTCGCTGAAGGCGATGTCGTCCTCGCCGGATTCGGCCAGCACGTGGAATTCGTGGGAGCCGGTGCCGCCGATCGAGCCGGTGTCGGCCTGCACCGGGCGGAAGTTCAGGCCCAGGCGGGTGAACACGTTGCAGTAGGCCTGGTGCATGCGGTCGTAGGTTTCCTGCAGCGACGCCTGGGTGAGGTGGAAGGAGTAGGCGTCCTTCATCAGGAACTCGCGGCCGCGCATCAGGCCGAAGCGCGGGCGGATCTCGTCGCGGAACTTGGTCTGGATCTGGTAGAAGTTGATCGGCAGCTGCTTGTAGCTGTTCAGCTCGTTGCGCGCCAGGTCGGTGATCACTTCCTCGTGGGTCGGGCCGACGCAGAACTCGCGGTCGTGACGGTCGCGGATGCGCAGCAGCTCGGGGCCGTACTGCTCCCAGCGGCCAGACTCCTGCCACAGCTCGGCCGGCTGGATGGCCGGCATCAGCACCTCCAGGGCGCCGGCCTTGTTCATCTCCTCGCGGACGATGGCCTCGGCCTTGCGCAGGGCGCGCAACCCCAGCGGCAGCCAGGTGTAGAGACCGGAGGCCAGCTTGCGGATCATCCCGGCGCGCAGCAGCAGCTGGTGGCTGATCACCACGGCATCGGAGGGGGTTTCCTTGAGGGTCGAGAGCAGATACTGACTGGTGCGCATGTTGGGCTGTTCTGTCCGTTGCGGGGGCGGAAAAAGTGGCGGGCATTGTACGGCGGCGGATACTGCGCGTACAGAATCGGCGGGGCTTCGGCAGGCTGCGCGGGGTCGATTAACCATATATAATCCCCCGCTTTGCAGCGGGCGGGGCTCGCGGCGCAGTCGTCCCCGATGCGTGGAGTGTCCGATGCCTATTGACGAGTATCAGTGCGCTGCCTGTGGCCATCAGCTGGAAACCATCCAGAATTTCAGCGATGCGCCGCTGGTCGATTGTCCGTGCTGCAAGTCGCCCGAGCTGAAGAAGCTGCTCTCGGTGCCGGGCTTTCGCCTTAAGGGCGGCGCCTGGTACGAGACCGACTTCAAGACCGGCGCGAAGAAGAACCTCGCCAGCGGCGACAGTGCACCCGTCTGTGCGGGCGGCGCCTGCGCGGCGGCCGAGTGAGCCGCTCCACCCGAATTCAAGAATCGAGAGAAGAAGCACCATCATGATGCGCAGCCACTATTGCGGCCAACTGAACGAAAGCCTGGAAGGCCAGGAAGTCACCCTCTGCGGCTGGGTACACCGTCGCCGCGACCACGGCGGGGTGATCTTCCTCGACATCCGCGACCGCGAAGGTCTGGCCCAGGTGGTGTTCGACCCGGATCGCGCGGAAACCTTCGCCAAGGCCGACCGGGTGCGCAGCGAATACGTGGTCAAGATCGTCGGCAAGGTGCGCCTGCGCCCGGCCGGCGCGGTCAACCCGAACATGGTTTCCGGCGCCATCGAGGTGCTGGGCTACGAGCTGGACGTGCTGAACCAGGCCGAGACCCCGCCGTTCCCGCTGGACGAGTACAGCGACGTCGGCGAGGAGACCCGCCTGCGCTACCGCTTCATCGACCTGCGCCGTCCGGAAATGGCCGCCAAGCTCAAGCTGCGTTCGAGCATCACCTCGAGCATCCGCCGCTACCTGGACGAGAACGGTTTCCTCGACGTCGAGACGCCGATCCTCACCCGAGCCACCCCGGAAGGCGCGCGCGACTACCTGGTGCCGAGCCGCACCCACGCCGGCAGCTTCTTCGCCCTGCCGCAGTCGCCGCAGCTGTTCAAGCAGCTGCTGATGGTCGCCGGCTTCGACCGCTACTACCAGATCGCCAAGTGCTTCCGCGACGAGGACCTGCGTGCCGACCGCCAGCCGGAATTCACCCAGATCGACATCGAGACCAGCTTCCTCGACGAGGCGGACATCATCGGCCTGACCGAGAACATGATCCGCAAGCTGTTCAAGGAAGTGCTGGATCTCGAGTTCGGCGAGTTCCCGCACATGACCTTCGAGGAGGCCATGCGCCGCTACGGTTCGGATAAGCCGGACCTGCGCATCCCGCTGGAGCTGGTCGATGTCGAGGACCAGCTGAAGGACGTGGAGTTCAAGGTGTTCGCCGGTCCGGCCAATGATCCGAAGTGCCGCGTTGCCGCCCTGCGCGTGCCGGGTGCGGCGAGCATGCCGCGCAAGCAGATCGACGACTACACCAAGTTCGTCGGCATCTACGGCGCCAAGGGGCTGGCCTACATCAAGGTCAACGAGCGTGCCAAGGGCGTCGAAGGTCTGCAGTCGCCGATCGTCAAGAACATCCCCGAAGCCAATCTCAACGTGATCCTCGATCGCGTCGGTGCGGTCGACGGCGACATCGTGTTCTTCGGCGCGGACAAGGCCAAGATCGTTTCCGAGGCCCTCGGTGCCTTGCGCATCAAGGTCGGCCACGACCTGAACCTGCTCACCTGCGAATGGGCGCCGATGTGGGTCGTGGACTTCCCGATGTTCGAGGAGAACGACGACGGTTCGCTCTCCGCGTTGCACCACCCCTTCACCGCGCCCAAGTGCACCCCCGAGGAGTTGGAAGCCAATCCGGCTGCCGCACTGTCGCGTGCCTACGACATGGTGCTCAACGGCACCGAGCTGGGCGGCGGCTCGATCCGTATCCACGACAAGGCTATGCAGCAGGCGGTGTTCCGTGTGCTGGGCATCAGCGAGGAGGAGCAGCAGGAGAAGTTCGGCTTCCTCCTCGATGCGCTGAAGTTCGGCGCGCCGCCGCACGGTGGCCTGGCCTTTGGCCTTGACCGCTTGGTGATGCTGATGACCGGCGCGAGCTCGATCCGCGAAGTCATCGCCTTCCCGAAAACCCAGAGCGCCGCCTGCGTGATGACCCAGGCGCCGGGCGTGGTGGATGCCAAGGCGCTGCGCGAGCTACACATCCGCCTGCGCGAGCAACCGAAGGCCGAGTGATCGGCATCGCCGCGGGGGCGGGCCGGCTCGTGATCGGGCTCGCTCCTGCAAGAGCACACCGGACAGACAGAGATACGGAGTGAGTTATGGCTGGTCATTCCAAATGGGCCAACATCAAGCACCGCAAGGAGCGCCAGGACGCCAAGCGGGGCAAGATCTTCACCAAGCTGATCCGCGAGCTGACCGTGGCCGCCAAGCATGGCGGCGGCAACCCGGCGGACAACCCCCGGCTGCGTCTGGCGGTGGACAAGGCGCTGACTGCCAACATGACCCGCGACACCATCGACCGCGCCATCGCCCGCGGCGCCGGCTCGAACGAAGCGGACAACATGGCCGAGCTGAGCTATGAGGGCTATGCGCCGAGCGGGGTGGCGATCATCATCGAGGCGATGACCGACAACCGCAACCGCACCGCCGCCGAAGTGCGCCATGCCTTCAGCAAGGCCGGGGGCAACCTGGGTACCGACGGTTCGGTGGCCTACATGTTCGAACGCAAGGGGCAGATCAGCTTTGCTCCGGGCGTCAACGAGGAAGCCCTGATGGAAGCGGCCCTGGAGGCCGGCGCCGACGATATCGTCACCAACGACGACGGCTCGGTGGACGTGTTCACCAGCTTCGCCGACTTCCATGCTGTCAACGAGGCGCTGACCGCTGCCGGTTTTAAGGGCGACGAGGCCGAGGTGGCGATGATCCCGTCGATCAGCGCGCCGGTCGCCGATCTGGAAACCGCGCAGAAGGTACTCAAGCTGATCGATATGCTGGAGGATCTGGACGACGTGCAGAACGTCTACCACAACGCCGAGATTCCCGACGAGATCATGGAGCAGCTCGGCTGATGGCGGGCTTGAAGCTTGAGGCCGGGCCGTTCTTTCGGTTTCAAGCTTCCACCTCATGACGCTTATCCTGGGTATCGACCCCGGTTCGCGGATCACCGGCTTCGGCGTGGTGCGTGACCATGGGCGCGGTTGTGAGTACGTCGCCTCCGGTTGCATCCGTACCGGCAGCGGAACCCTGCCCGAGCGCCTGCAGGCAGTGTATCGTGGCGTATGCGAGATCATCCGCAGCCACGGTCCGGTGACCATGGGCATCGAGCAGGTGTTCATGGCGCGCAATGCCGATTCCGCCCTGAAGCTCGGCCAGGCGCGTGGTGCGGCGATCGTCGCGGCGGTGGAGGCGGGTCTAGAGATCGCCGAGTACACCGCCACCCAGGTCAAGCAGGCCATCGTCGGTAGTGGTGGGGCGGACAAGCAGCAGGTGCAGATGATGGTGATGCATCTGCTTCGGCTGGTACAGAAGCCGCAAATCGATGCTTCCGACGCCCTGGCCATAGCCCTGTGCCATGCCCACCACCGGCAGAGCCTGATTCCCCACGGCCTGGACGGTGCCAGGCGGCGGGGTGGGAGGTTGCGTTTGTGAACAAGGAAAGCGGATCTTGATCGGACGTTTGCGCGGTATCTTGGCGGAGAAGCAACCGCCGCATTTGCTCGTGGAGGTCAATGGTGTCGGCTACGAGGTCGAGGTGCCGATGACTACCCTCTATCGTCTGCCTGCGCTGAGCGAGCCGGTCACCCTGCACACCCATCTGGTGGTGCGCGAGGATGCCCATCTACTCTACGGTTTCTGCGAGAAGCGCGAGCGCGAGCTGTTTCGCGAGCTGATCCGCCTCAACGGGGTCGGCCCCAAGCTGGCGCTGGCACTGATGTCGGGGTTGGAACTGGATGAGCTGGTGCGTTGCGTGCAGGCGGGCGATACCAAGGCGTTGACCCGGGTGCCGGGGGTCGGCAAGAAGACTGCCGAACGTCTGCTGGTCGAACTCAAGGATCGTTTCAAGGCCTGGGAGGATTTGCCGACCGCCGCTCCGCGGCTGCTGGAGCCCAATCCAGCAGCTGCAGTCACGACGGCGGAAAGCGATGCGCTGAGCGCGCTGGTCGCCCTCGGCTTCAAGCCGCAGGAGGCCAGTCGCGCAGTTGCTGCCGTGCAGGAGGAAGGTTTGAGCAGCGAGGAGCTGATTCGCCGGGCGTTGCGGGGGATGGCCTGAGTGATCGAAGCCGACCGTCTGATCACCGCAACCGGCCGCGACCGCGAGGAGCAGCAGGACCGCGCCATCCGCCCGTTGAAACTGGCCGAATACATCGGCCAGCCGGTGGTGCGCGAGCAGATGGAGTTGTTCATCCAGGCGGCCAGAGGCCGCAGCGAAGCCCTCGACCATACCCTGATCTTCGGCCCGCCGGGGCTGGGCAAGACTACCCTGGCCAACATCATCGCCCAGGAGATGGGGGTGTCGCTGAAGAGTACCTCGGGTCCGGTGCTGGAGCGCCCCGGCGATCTCGCCGCGTTGCTGACCAACCTCGAGTCCGGCGACGTGCTGTTCGTCGACGAGATCCACCGCCTCTCGCCGGTCGTCGAGGAGGTGCTCTATCCGGCCATGGAGGACTTTCAGCTCGATATCATGATCGGCGAGGGGCCGGCCGCACGCTCGATCAAGCTCGACCTGCCGCCGTTCACCCTGGTCGGTGCGACTACCCGTGCCGGTATGCTGACCAATCCGCTGCGCGATCGCTTCGGTATCGTCCAGCGTCTGGAGTTCTATTCCATCGCCGACCTGTCGACCATCGTCGGCCGCTCCGCCGGCATTCTCGGCCTGCCGATCGAGGCCGAGGGCGCCTTCGAGATCGCCCGACGTGCCCGAGGTACGCCGCGCATCGCCAACCGCCTGTTGCGCCGAGTGCGGGATTTCGCCCAGGTGCGTGGGGACGGGCGAATCACTCGGCAGATTGCCAGTCTGGCGCTGAACCTCCTGGACATCGACGAACTCGGCTTCGACCATCAGGACCGGCGCCTGCTGCTGACCCTGATCGAGAAGTTCGACGGCGGTCCGGTCGGCGTGGACAGCCTGGCGGCAGCGATTAGCGAGGAGCGCCATACCATCGAGGACGTTCTCGAGCCCTACCTCATCCAGCAGGGCTACATAATGCGTACCCCGCGCGGACGAGTGGCTACTCGCCATGCCTATCTGCATTTCGGTCTGAACCTGCCTGCCCGGATGGAGCCGGTGACGGCCGATCCCTACTCTGGCGAGCCGGCTGGCAGCGAGTGAGGAAAAATTGTTTTTCCGTCCGATTGGCAACCTCGAGGGCTGGCACTAGAGTATGCGCGCGCAAAGCGGAATACCGTCGTTCATCCATCGCTGTCGGGTGTATTACGAAGATACCGACGCCGGTGGCATCGTTTACTACGTCAATTACCTCAAATTCATGGAGCGGGCCCGTACCGAGCGGCTGCGCGAGCTGGGTTTCGTCCAGTCCCGGCTGGCGAGGGGGGGGCTGCTGTTCGTCGTGCATTCCAGCGAGGCGCGCTATTTCGCGCCGGCGCGGCTGGACGACGAGTTGCTGGTGAGTGCGCAGGTATGCGAATCGAACCGTGCCAGCCTGCGCTTTCATCAGCAGGTACGACGGGCCGCGGATGATGCGCTGCTTTGCGAGGGACGGGTTCTGGTGGCCTGTGTGCGCGCCGACAGTTTGAAACCCCGGGCCATTCCCGAGGCGCTGCGGGCGGTCTTGGCGGGTCCGGGTCCATCTTCAGCAGGAGAATAAGCGTGGAAGCCAACGCCGTTGACCATATGTCCATGTGGAGCCTGATAAGCAACGCCAGTCTGGTGGTGCAGCTGGTCATGCTCATTCTAGTGGCCGCCTCGGTCACTTCGTGGATCATGATTTTTCAGCGCGGCAACCTGCTGCGCGCCGCCAAGAGGTCCCTGGATGCATTCGAGGAGCGCTTCTGGTCGGGCATCGACCTGGCCAAGCTCTATCGCCAGGCGGGTAGCGAGCCGGATCCGGATTCAGGTTTGGAGCGGATCTTCCGTGCCGGCTTCAAGGAGTTCTCCCGTCTCTGCCAGCAGTCCGGGGTAGTTCCGGATGCGGTGATGGAGGGGGTGTCCCGCTCCATGCGCGTGGCGATCTCCCGCGAGGAGGAAAAGCTCGAGCAGAGCCTGCCGTTCCTCGCCACCGTGGGCTCCACCAGTCCCTACATCGGTCTGTTCGGCACCGTCTGGGGGATCATGAACTCCTTCCGCGGTCTGGCCCAGGTGCAGCAGGCGACGCTCTCCACCGTGGCTCCGGGGATCGCCGAGGCGCTGATCGCCACTGCCATCGGTCTGTTCGCCGCGATTCCGGCGGTCATCGCCTACAACCGCTTTTCCGCGCGGGGGGAGATGCTGATCGCCCGTTACTACACCTTCGCCGACGAGTTTCAGGCAATCCTGCATCGCAAGGTGCACTCTTCGGACGCATGAGGCCCTAGCTGATGGCGAGAATTCGCAACAGGCGCAAGCCGGTCGCCGAGATGAACGTGGTGCCCTATATCGACGTGATGTTGGTGCTGCTGGTGATCTTCATGGTGACCGCTCCCATGCTCAACCAAGGCGTCAAGGTCGAGCTGCCCAAGGTATCCAGCGAGGTGCTGCCGCAGGACAACGATGCGCGGGTGCTGACCATTTCCATCAAGGCCGACAAGAGCTACTACTGGAACATGGGCAGCGAAGTGGACACCGAGACAGCCCAGGACACTGCCCAGAAGCTGGACGAACTGGTCGATGCGGTGAGCAAGATCATCGCCCAGACCCGCAGTCAGGGTAAGCGGGTGCAGGTCTTCGTGCGCGGCGACAAGTCTGTCGACTACGGTGCAGTCATGGCCCTCATGGGAGGGCTGCAAGAGGCCGACGTGGGCAATGTCGGGCTGATCACTGAGGCTCCCTGATGCAGCGGCGCGAGCGCTCCCCCTCGGAAAGCTATTTCTGGCCGATCGTGCTGGCGTTCGGCCTGCACCTGCTCGTCTTCGCCATGTTGTTCGTCAGCTTCTCCATGGCACCGGAGCTTCCGCCGGCTAGGCCGATCGTCCAGGCCACGCTGTATCAAATGAAATCGCAGAGCCGGGCAACCACCCAGACCAATCAGAAGATTGCCGGAGAGGCACAGAAAACCGCTGCTCGCCAATATGAGGTCGAGCAGATGGAGCAGAAGAAGATCGAGCAGCAGCAACTGGTCATGGCCAAGGCGGCGGAACAAAAGAAATCCGAAGAGGCTCGAAAGGCGGAGGCGGCGAAACAGGCCGCCGTCGAAGAAACCAAGAAGAAGGCTGCCGAGGAGGCGAAGAAGCAAGCCGCTGCCGAGGAGGCGAAGAAGCAAGCCGCTGCCGAGGAGCTCAAACAGAAGGCCGCCGAAGAGGCGAAGAAGCAGGCTGCTGCCGAGGAGGCCAAGAAGAAGTCTGCCGAAGAATCGAAGAAGCAGGCTGCTGCCGAGGAGGCCAAGAGGAAGTCTGCCGAAGAAGCGAAGAAGCAGGCTGCTGCCGAGGAGGCCAAAAAGAAGACCGCCGAAGAGGCGAAAAAGCAGGCTGCTGCCGAGGAGGCCAAAAAGAAGACCGCCGAAGAGGCGAAAAAGCAGGCTGCTGCCGAGGAGGCCAAGCAGAAAGCCGCCGAGGAGGCGAAGAAGCTGGCCATGGCTGAGGAGGCCAAGAAGAAGGCCGCCGCCGAGGAAGCCAAGAAGAAGGCTGCCGAAGAGGCGAAAAAGCAGGCCGCCGCCGAGGAGGCCAAGAAGAAGGCCGCCGAAGAGGCGAAGAAGCAGGCCGCTGCCGAGGAAGCCAAAAAGAAGGCTGCCGAAGAGGCGAAAAAGCAGGCCGCCGCCGAGGAGGCCAAGAAGAAGACCGCCGAAGAGGCGAAGAAGCAGGCCGCTGCCGAGGAAGCCAAAAAGAAGGCTGCCGAAGAGGCGAAAAAGCAGGCCGCTGCCGAGGAAGCCAAGCAGGCTGCTGCCGATGAGGCGAAGAAAAAGGCCGCTGCCGAGGAGGGCAAGAAGAAAGCCGCCGCTGAGGCCGCGCGCAAGGCTGCCGAGGACAAGAAGGCCCAGGCCCTGGCCGAGCTGCTGTCCGATTCCACGGAGCGGCAGCAGGCCTTGGCCGATAACCAGGGCAGTCAGACCAGCGGCAAATACGACGATCTGATCGTCAGTCTGGTCAGCCAGCAATGGCGCCGACCGCCGTCGGCCCGTAATGGAATGAGCGTAGAGGTGCTGATCCAGATGCTGCCGGATGGCACCATAACCAATGCGCGGGTGACCCGTTCCAGCGGGGACGCGTCCTTCGACAATTCAGCCGTCGCCGCGGTGCGCAGCGTGGGCAGGATCCCGGAGTTGCGGCAAGTGGATCGCGCCACCTTCGATAGCCAGTACCGGCAGCGGCGCATGATTTTCAAACCTGAGGATTTGGATCTGTGAATACCCTGATTCGTCTCGCCCTGCTCGGATTGGCCTTGCTGATCGGCACCGCCCAGGCGGCTGATCCGCTGGTAGTGACCAGCGGTACCGCGCGTGCCACGCCGATCGCCGTGGTGCCCTTCGGCTGGCAGGGCGGTAGCGTGATGAGCGACGACATGGCCGCGATCGTCAGCAACGACCTGCGTAACTCGGGGGTCTTCGAGCCGCTTCCCCGGCAGAACATGATTAGCCAGCCGAGTAGTGTCGGCGAGATCATCTATCGCGACTGGACGGCGCTGGGTGCCCAGTATGTGCTGGTTGGCAGCATAGTCCCGGCCGGTGGGCGACTGCAGGTGCAGTATGCGCTGATGAATGTGGCCACCGAGCAGCAGGTGTTGGCCGGAACAGTTAGCGGCAGTGGCGATCAGTTGCGCGACATGGCCCACTACATTGCCGACCAGGCGTTCGAGAAGCTCACCGGCATCAAGGGGGCTTTCTCCACCCGCCTGCTCTACGTCACCGCCGAGCGCATGGGCGATGGAGGCACCCGCTACACCCTGCAGCGCTCCGACTACGACGGTGCGCGAGCGGTGACCTTGCTGCAGTCGCGCGAGCCGATCCTGTCGCCGCGCTTTGCGCCCGATGGCCGGCGCATCGCCTATGTTTCCTTCGAGCAGAAGCGTCCGCGCATCTTCATCCAGTACGTCGATACCGGTCGCCGCGAGCAGATCACCAACTTCGAAGGGCTCAACGGTGCGCCGGCCTTCTCGCCGGATGGGGCCCGCCTGGCCTTCGTGCTGTCCAAGGACGGCAACCCGGAGATCTACGTGATGAACCTGGCCAGCCGGCAGCTGCAGCGGGTCACCGACCAGATAGGCATCGACACCGAGCCTTTCTGGGGAGCGGATGGCCAGACCCTCTATTTCACCTCCGACCGTGCCGGCAAGCCACAGATCTATCGGCAGAGCATCGGCGGCGGAGCCGAGCGGGTAACCTTCGTCGGCAACTACAATGCCAACCCGAAGTTGTCGGCCGACGAGAAGACCTTGGTAATGGTCCACCGCCAGGAGGGGTACACCAACTTCAAGGTGGCCGCCCAGGACCTCGAGCGCGGCAGCCTGCGCGTGCTTTCGGAGACCGGCCTAGACGAGTCGCCCACTGTCGCCCCCAATGGCACCATGCTAATCTACGCCACCCGTCAGCAGGGACGGGGAGTCTTGATGCTCGTGTCGATCAACGGCAAGGTCAGGCTCCCGCTTCCTACCGCGCAAGGCGAGGTTCGCGAGCCATCTTGGTCTCCCTACCTGAACTGATGCGACATTCCAAATCAAACCCTCAACCTAACACAACCCCTGAGCTTCTTTAGGAGTTCCATCATGCAAATGCTGAAATTCGGTAAATTCGCCGCGCTGGCGCTGGCCATGGCGGTTGCCGTCGGCTGTTCCTCCAAGGGCGGCGACGCTTCCGGGGAAGGCGCTGGCGCCAATGGCGGCGTTGATCCGAATGCAGGCTACGGCGCCGGTACCTCTGGCTACGGTTCCGGCTCCGGTTCCGGCGCTTACAGTGGCGGTATGGGTGGTAGCGATGCAGCCTCTCTGCGCGCTATCACTACCTTCTATTTCGAGTACGACAGCTCCGACCTGAAGTCGGAAGCCATGCGTGCCCTCGACGTGCACGCTGGTGACCTGAAGGGCAGTGGCGCCCGCGTCGTGCTGGAAGGCCATACCGACGAGCGCGGTACCCGCGAGTACAACATGGCTCTGGGCGAGCGTCGTGCCAAGGCTGTCCAGCGCTATCTGGTGCTGCAGGGGGTTTCCCCGGCCCAACTGGAATTGGTTTCCTACGGCGAAGAGCGTCCTGCCGTTGGCGGTGCCGACGAGCAGTCCTGGGCGCAGAACCGCCGCGTCGAACTGCGCAAGTAATTCGCCATGAGCCAGTGCCGCCGTGTCATATCCCTGTTGGTGTTCAGTCTGCCGCTCGCAGCCTGGGCAGAGACTCCTGTGGCGGGTAACTCTGCCGGTTACGGTTACGTCAGTAACGGTTACCCGCAGGCGATACAGGACGCGAGCGGCGCCTATGCCGGGGGGGCGATGAGTACGCCGACCTCGGCGCAGGGCGAGATGTTCCTGCAGTTGCAGCAACTGCAGGACGAGGTTTCGCGTCTGCGCGGCATGGTCGAGGAGCAGCAGCACGAGGTCCGCCGCCTGAAGCAGGAAAGTCTGGATCGCTATCAGGATCTCGACAGCCGCCTGTCCGCGGCCGCGAGCGCTCCGGTTCAGCAGCAGAACGCCTCCGCCGGTGTCACCGATGCCGGCGGAACTCCCGTGCCGGCGGCAGCCCAGGCGCCGGCGAGTAGCGGGTCGTCCGATCCAGAGAAGGAAAAGCTGTATTACGACGCGGCCTTCGATTTGATCAAGACCAAGGATTTCGACAAGGCCAGCCAAGCGTTCGCCGCTTTTCTGCGCAAATACCCAAACAGCCAGTACGCCGGCAATGCACAGTACTGGCTGGGCGAGGTGAATCTGGCCAAGGGGGATCTGCAAGGAGCCGGCCAGGCTTTTGCGCGGGTCAGCCAGAACTACCCGAAGCATCCCAAGGTGCCGGACTCGCTGTACAAGCTGGCGGACGTCGAGCGTCGCTTGGGTAACGCGGGGAAAGCGAAATCAGCCTTGCAGCAGGTCGTCGCCCAGTACCCCGGCAGTTCGGCGGCCCAGCTGGCCCAGCGCGATCTGCAAAGTCTGCGCTGACCCCCCCCGTAGCAGAAAAAACCCGCGCTTGTCGCGGGTTTTTTCGTTAGAATCCACGCCCCTTTTCCCGCAACGGAGGCGGATGGCCTGTTTCGCCGTCACGCCCGTGGCTGATATGCAAGAAACCCTGCGAATTACCGAGATTTTTCACTCGTTGCAGGGGGAGACACGTACCGCCGGCTTGCCGACGGTATTCGTACGCCTTACCGGCTGTCCCCTGCGCTGTCAATACTGCGATACCGCCTATGCCTTCAGCGGCGGCGAAAATCTCCCCCTGTCCGAGATTCTCGAGCGCGTGGCAGGCTATCAATCACGCCGCGTCTGCGTCACAGGTGGCGAGCCGCTGGCTCAGCCGAACAGCGTTGCGCTGCTGCGCCGGCTCTGCGAGGCCGGCTACGAGGTTTCCTTGGAAACCAGTGGAGCCTTCGATGTCTCGGATGTGGATGTCCGGGTGAGCCGGGTGCTCGACCTGAAGACTCCGGGCTCGGGGGAGGTTGCGCGCAATCGTTACGAGAACATTGCCCTGCTGACGCACCACGACCAGATGAAGTTCGTTCTTTGCTCCCGCGAGGACTATGATTGGGCGGTATCCAAACTGATCGAGTATCGCCTAGATAGTCGTGTCGGCGAGGTGCTGTTCTCGCCCAGTCATGGTCAGTTGGAGGGTCGTGAGCTGGCGGACTGGATCGTTGCCGACAACCTGCCGGTGCGTCTACAGCTGCAGCTGCACAAGATCCTCTGGAACGACGCGCGGGGGCGCTGAGCGATCCTGTTCCCCGCCAGCCGGACTTCTCCGGCCTTGCAGGTCCTGTCGAGACGATACGAAATGAACGAGAGAAAAGCGGTCATCCTGCTATCCGGCGGTCTCGATTCCGCCACTGTGGTTGCCTTGGTGCGGGCCGAGGGTTATGCCTGCTACAGCATGAGCTTCGATTATGGCCAGCGCCATCGTGCTGAGCTGCGGGCCGCCGAGCGGGTGGCTCGGCAGCTTGGTGTGGTGGAGCACAAGGTGGTCGGTCTGGATCTCGGCGGAATCGGCGGTTCGGCGCTGACCGATCTTGCCATCGCGGTGCCGGAGACGCCCAGCGAAGGTATTCCGGTCACCTATGTGCCGGCGCGCAATACCGTGTTTCTCGCACTAGCGCTGGGCTGGGCCGAAGTGCTGGGCGCGCGGGACATCTTCATCGGCGTCAATGCGGTGGATTATTCTGGCTACCCGGATTGCCGTCCTGCGTTCATCGAGGCTTTCGAGCGAATGGCCAACCTGGCGACCAAGGCCGGTGTGGAAGGGCAGGGTTTGCGCATCCAGGCGCCGTTGCAAAACCTTGGCAAGGCCGAGATCATTCGGGTCGGTCTGTGCCATGGGGTCGATTATGGGCTGACAGTCTCCTGCTATCAGGCTGACGAGGACGGTCGTGCCTGCGGCAAGTGCGACTCCTGTCGACTAAGAGTGGCCGGTTTCGCTGCGGCCGGGGTTGCCGATCCTACCCGCTATGTTTGAGTTTTTTCCGAGGGGGTGTTGAAATCCTGAGATAAATCAGTATTATGCGCCTCGCGTTGGGTCGTTAGCTCAGTCGGTAGAGCAGTTGGCTTTTAACCAATTGGTCGTAGGTTCGAATCCTACACGACCCACCATTTTTCCCTCTGCTTCACATCGGTTTGTTTTTGCCTCGTTGGACCTTTCCATCAGCGTGGCTTACGTCTGGCGTCATTCTTCAAGCTCTCCATATCACTGTATATCGAACAGGCATTCTCGTCGAATTGCTATCGTGTCGAGTTGGATGCCTGTCTTGGGCAAGGCGACATGGGTTTCCGCTTCGCACTCCCCGTATGGGTGGACGAGCAAGGAACTCCGGGGATCTTCGCTATTGAGGCCGGTATAAAGCTCTATCTTCTCCTTCCAGGCTCATCCTGCGCCTGTTCTGCCCTCTGGCGTTGTGCCGCAGGGTGATATACTCGCCTTCCGCGCACGCGCTTGCAGGTCCAGCGAACATGACGCAGATTTCCGAACGCCTCCTTGTCCAGGTTCACCTCGATGCCGGGCAGATCAAGCCTCCGAGTGCCGAGGAGGAGGCCCATTATCGCCGCGAGATCGCCGCCGAGCTGAAAAGGCAGAATGCGGTACTGGTAGCCCACTACTATTGCGATCCGGTGCTTCAGGCGCTGGCCGAGGAAACGGGTGGCTGTGTCGCCGACTCCTTGGAAATGGCCCGCTTCGGCAGTCAGCATCCGGCGCAGACGCTGCTCGTTGCTGGCGTGCGTTTCATGGGCGAGACGGCGAAAATCCTCAATCCGGAAAAGCGCGTGCTGATGCCGACCCTGGAGGCGACCTGTTCGCTGGATCTGGGGTGTCCGCTGGAGGAGTTTTCCGCCTTCTGCGACCAGTACCCCGAGCGCACCGTGGTGGTTTATGCCAACACCTCGGCGGCGGTCAAGGCGCGGGCCGATTGGGTGGTCACTTCCAGCTGCGCCCTTGAGATCGTTGAGAGCCTGATGGATAACGGCGAAAAGATCATTTGGGCACCGGATCGCCATCTGGGCCGTTACATCCAGCGTGAAACTGGTGCCGATATGCTGCTTTGGGACGGTGCCTGCATCGTCCATGAGGAGTTCAAGGCCAAGCAACTGCTCGACATGAAGCGACTCTATCCTGATGCCGCTGTGCTGGTTCATCCCGAGTCGCCGGAGGCAGTGATCGAGCTGGCCGACGCGGTGGGCTCGACCAGTCAACTGATCAAGGCGGCGCAGACGCTGCCCAATCCGACCTTCATCGTCGCTACCGATCGCGGCATCTTCTACAAGATGCAGCAGCTCTGCCCGGACAAGCGCTTCGTCGAGGCGCCCACCGCGGGGAGCGGGGCGACCTGCCGCAGCTGCGCGCATTGCCCATGGATGGCGATGAACACCCTGGAGCGAACCCTGGCTAGTCTGCAAGGGGGAATCAACGAGATCTTCGTCGATCCGGCGCTGATCCCGAAGGCTGTCAAGCCGCTCGCGCGCATGCTCGATTTCACCCAGGCTGCCCGTCTGAAGCTTGCCGGCAACGCCTGAGCGGGGTGCCGGTTGTTCGCGCTGAAATGGGGCTCGGCTGGATGCTCGCCGGGCTTTCTGCAGATCAGCGCAGCATTTCCTCGATCATCTTCTTTTCTTCCTTCAGGGCCTGCTGCCGAGCGTCCATCCGTGCGGCCAGCTGGAAGTTGCCGTTCGCACGGCGTTTGGCGAAGTCCAACTGTTCTATGGCCTGGTCGTAATTGCCGACCAGGGCGAAATACTCGGCGCGGGCCTGGTGCACGCCGATGATGTCGCCGGACAGGCCGCGGACTTCCGCAGCCTGGTACCAGACATCCGGGTCTTCGGGGCGGCTGGCGAGCAGCTCGTTGAGCGCTTTCTCCGCCGCCGCCGGCTGATTCTGCTTAAGTAGCAGATCGGCCTGAGTCTGCCGCAGTGGGTAGTTGCCTGGGTAGAGGGCCAGCAGGCGCTTGACCCGTGACTCGGCCTCCTGGAGGCGGTTGGCCGTGATGTCCAGGGCGGCTGCGGCGAGGTTGTAGTCGATGTCGTTGGGTGCCTTGTCCAGTAGCGGCTGTAGAGCTTCCCGGGCCTCGTTGAGCTGGCCGCTCTTGGTCAGGGCCAGAGCCAAGCCGTAGCGGTCGGCGCTGGATTTCGGGTTTTCGTCGAGCTGGGCGCGGAAGCGCTTCACCGCCATGCCGGAGGTCTGCTCGTAGATGAGCTGCATGCGGGCACGCATCAGTTGGTAGCGGTGGTCGTCCTGCCGACCACCAGTACGGTATTGCTCCGCGCGGTTGCGGGTGTCGGCGATGCGTGACTCGGTGACCGGGTGGGTCAGGAGAAACTCCGGCGGCTTGGCGTCGTAGCGGTACTGGCGCATCAGGCGTTCGAACATGCTCGGCATGGCGCGGGGATCGTAGCCGGCCTTTTCCAGGTTGAGCAGGCCGATGCGGTCGGCCTCCTGCTCGTTCTGCCGGGAGAAGCGCCGCATTTCCTGCATTGCCGCCGCCTGGCTGGAGGCGATTGCGGCCATGCCGGCGTCTCCTGCGCCAGCCGCGGCGGCGATGATGCCGGCGAGCATGGTGGCCATCATGGGGATCTGGAGGCGCTGCTGGGCTTCGAGACCGCGGGCAAAATGGCGTTGCGAGAGGTGCGCCAGTTCGTGGGCCAGCACGGCGGCGTATTCGGCTTCGGTCTCTGCGTAGAGGAACAGGCCGCCATTCACGCCGATGATGCCGCCGGGCGCGGCGAAAGCGTTCAGTTGCGGGCTGTCGAGCAGGACGAACTCCAGGCGCCGGTCCTGGACCTGGCTGGTTTCGCTCAAGCGGTAGACGCTGGTTTCCACGTAGTCCTTCAGTTGCGCGTCGGACAGGTGGGGAACCTGTCCGCGCAACAGGCTTAGCCAGGCCCGGCCGAGCTGGTGTTCCTGTTCGGGGGAAACGATGGCGGAACTGGCATCGCCCAGCGACGGTAGGTCGCTGGCCATACCGGGAGGCGATGCGAGCAGGCAGGCGAGGGCGAGGAGGCTGGGGCGCAGGAGATTCATGCGGCAGGTTCTGGCATTCAGAGGCATTACTGTATCCATTCGAGTTTAGGTGCGCGCACATTGCCGTGCGCGCCCGGCAGGCGACTGGTCAGGTCTTTGCCGGCTTGGTTATCCTTGGGACCTTTTCTGGAGAGTCCTATGACCGATGCCGAATGGCAGGCTGACGCCTGCGATGCCGAACTGGATGCCTGCGGCCTGAGTTGCCCGCTACCCTTGCTCAAGGCCAAGCTGGAGCTGAACCGCCTGCATTCCGGAGCGGTACTCAAGGTGACCGCGACGGACCCCGGTTCGCAACGGGATTTTCGCGCCTTCGCCCGGCTGGCCGGCCATTGCCTCCTGCGAGAGGAGGTCGAGGGCGGTCTCTTCCGCTACTGGCTGCGCAAGGCGTGATGGGCCGTGCAGGGGCAGGCCGCGCTCAGTCGGCCCGGTCCAGGGCTTGGGCGGCGGCCAGCACGGCATCGACGTGGCCCGGTACCTTCACGCCGCGCCACTCCTGGCGCAGCACGCCGTTCCTGTCGATCAGGAAGGTGCTGCGATCGATGCCCAGATACTCCTTGCCGTAAAGTTTCTTCAGCTTGATCACCTCGAACAACTGGCACAACTGCTCGTCCTTATCGGAGATCAGCTCGAAAGGGAAGGCCTGCTTGCTCTTGAAGTTCTCGTGGGATTTCAGTCCGTCGCGGGAGACGCCGAAGACTTGCGTATTGGCCGCCTGGAACTCGCCATGGCGGTCGCGGAAGCCCTGGCCTTCGGTGGTGCAGCCCGGTGTGCTGTCCTTCGGATAGAAGTACAGCACCACCTGCCGGCCCTTGAGTGCGGCGGGCGAAACCAACTGGCCGCCGGTGGCCTGGGCCAGGAAGTCGGGAACGGGCTGCTCGAGGGCAACGGGCATGGAAAGCTCCTTAGGGGTTCTGGGGGCGCCAGGGCTCGATCAGCGCGTCGAGGTTCAGGGCATCGGCGAAATCGAGGAACTGGTCGCGCAGCCAACTGATCTGGGTGCCGGCCGGCAGGGTGACGGTCAGGGTGGCGTTGAGCATGGTGCCGCCGGTCTGCGGTGCCTGGTAGGTGTCGCAGGTCAGGTTTTCCAGTTCGACGCGGTGGTCGATGAAGAACTGGCAGAGCTCGGAGAGAATGTCCGGGCGGTAGGCTGCGCTGACATAGGCGACGTAGGGCAATGCCTGCGGTCGATTCTCCAGGGGCAGGCTGCGGGTCAGGTTGTAGGTGAAATCGTGACGCTTGGCCAGGGTCGGCAGGCTGGTTTCCATGCGCGCCAGTCCGTCCCAACTGCCGGCCACCTGCACGACCAGAGCGCAGACTTCGCCGTGGCGGGTCAGGCGGGTACTGACGACCGAGCAGCGGCTTTCCTGGCTGGCACGGCACAGCACGTTGGTCAGCTCCATGGGGGCGCTGCCGAGAACGCTGATGACGAGGAACTGTTCGCGAGCGGGAGGGGTGGACATGCAGCTTTCCTAAACGATGAGCAGTCGTCGCAAGAGGCGCCGATCAAAGCCGGAAGGGTAACGAAAAGCGGCGCCGAGGGGAATGCTTGGGCTTTGCGGTCAACTTGTACAAGAAAGGTGGCGACAGTACCATTACGGCTCATTTTTTCCGGCAGGAGTGGTTGCATGATTGCGGGCAGCATGGTGGCTCTGGTCACCCCCATGGATGCGCAGGGCGGTCTGGATTGGGACGGCCTGAGCAAGCTCGTGGACTTCCACCTGCAAGAAGGCACCAATGCCATCGTCGCGGTCGGTACCACGGGTGAATCGGCGACCCTGGGGGTCGCCGAGCATGTCGAGGTCATCCGTCGGGTGGTCGACCAGGTCGGCGGAAGGATCCCGGTGATCGCCGGTACCGGTGCCAATTGCACCCGCGAGGCGATCGAGCTGACGGCGAACGCGAAGAGCGTCGGTGCCGATGCCTGCTTGCTGGTAACCCCCTACTACAACAAGCCGACCCAGGAAGGTCTGTACCGACACTTCCGCGCCATCGCCGAAGCCGTGGCGATCCCGCAGATCCTCTACAACGTGCCCGGGCGTACTGTCTGCGACATGCTGCCGGAAACCGTCGAGCGTCTTTCCAAGGTACCGAACATCATCGGCATCAAGGAGGCGACCGGCAATCTGGAGCGTGGTCGCGAGGTGCTGGAGCGCGTGGCCAAGGACTTCCTCGTCTATTCTGGCGACGATCCCACCGCCGTCGAGCTCATCCTGATGGGCGGCAAAGGTAACATCTCGGTGACCGCCAACGTCGTCCCGCGTGCCATGAGCGATCTCTGCGCCGCAGCCATGCGTGGCGAGGCATCTCTCGCCCGAGCGATGAACGAGCGCCTGATGCCGCTGCACAAGGCGCTGTTCCTGGAGTCCAACCCGATTCCGGTGAAGTGGGCGCTGCACGAGATGGGCTTGATTCCCGACGGTATTCGTCTGCCCCTGACCTGGTTGAGTTCCAGTTGCCACGAACCGCTGCGCCAGGCTCTTCGCCAGACCGGCGCTCTGGCTTGATCATCAGGAAGCATTGCGCATGAAGCGACTGGCCGGGCTCTCCGCTCTTGCCGCGATCCTTGCCACTGTCAGCGGTTGCGGCTGGTTGTGGGGAGAGAAGGGGTATTTCCGCGATCGTGGTAGCGACTATCTCGCGGCACGGCAGACCGCCCCGATGCAGGTGCCACCAAGTGTCGAGATCCGCCGCCTCGACCCGTTGCTGCCGGTGCCGCGGAACGTGGCTGACTCGAAGCGCGCCGGCGATTTCGATGTACCGCGTCCGCAGCCGTTGCGGAGCAACCAGGAGGTCAGCGAGTTCAGCCTGCAGCAGAGCGGCGACTCGCGCTGGCTCGTGGCTCAGCGGGCACCGGCGGAAGCCTGGCCGATGCTCCGGCAGTTTTTCGAGGACAATGGCTTCCGCATCGCCGAAGAGCACCTGCAGGCTGGCGAGTTCGTCACGGCCTGGCAGCCACTCGACACGCTTTCCGCCCCCATGGCGCGGCGCTTGGGTGGCCGGGCTTCCGAGCCGGCGGCCGGTAGCGAAATCCGTGTGCGCGTGCGTGTCGAACCGGGTGTCCAGCGCAACTCCAGCGAAATTTTCGCGAATAGCGCACTGCGCCCGACCGGCAGCACTGTCGATTCCGGCCTGGCCGGTCGTGGCGATGCCGGCCTGGATGCCGCGCTGCTCGACGAGATGAATGCCAGTCTGGCGCGCACTGCCGAGCGTGGTGGTTCGGTTTCTTTGCTGGCGGCCCGCGACTTCGATGCGCCGAGCCGCGTCACGCTCTCAAGGGACGGCAGCGGCAATCCTTTCCTGAGTCTGGATGCCGATTTCGATCGAGCCTGGTCGAGCATTGGTCGCGCCTTGGAAATGAGTAATGTACGGGTCGACGACATCAACCGCAGTCTCGGCGTGTACTACATCAATCTCGCCGAAAAGGCCGAGGGGGACGACAAGCCGGGCTTCTTTGGGCGTCTGCTCGGCAAAGGCAAGAATCCGGAGGATGTGGAGGCTCGGGCCGAGCGCTATCAGGTCCGCCTGACTCGTGTCGCGGAGAGTGTCCAGGTCACGGTGGAGAAGGACATGAATACTTTCGCCCCCGAAGAGGTGGCGCGCCGGGTGTTGAGCATGCTCCAGGAACACCTCGGCTGAATGGCTGTCTGGCTGGGCCGTTCTCTGCGGCCCTTTCGGCAATGGTACGAATCGATAGGCGAAACCCTCCCGGTTTCGCCTGTTTCGTTTGATAAAGGCAGAAAGACGCGATGAGCACACCCAGCACTCTGAGCCTGAAGAAGATCTACTCGGGCAAAGTCCGCGATCTCTATGAAATCGACGCCAAGCGCATGCTGATGGTGGCCAGCGACCGGCTGTCGGCCTTCGATGTGATCCTTGCCGAGCCGATTCCGGACAAGGGCAAGATTCTCACGGCCATCTCCAATTTCTGGTTCGACAAGCTGGCCGGCATCGTGCCGAACCACTTCACCGGCGACCGGGTGGAGGATGTGGTTGCGGCTGCCGAGCTGCCGCTGGTCGAGGGGCGGGCGGTGGTCGCCAAGCGCCTCAAGCCGGTGGCGGTAGAGGCCATCGTGCGGGGCTATATCGCCGGCTCCGGTTGGAAGGAGTATCAGAAGAGTGGCACCGTCTGCGGCATTCCCCTGCCGGCCGGCCTCAAGGAGGCCGCCAAACTGCCCCAGCCGATCTTCACCCCGTCGACCAAGGCGGCGGTGGGCGATCACGACGAGAACATCACCTTCGCCCAATGCGAGGCGATCATAGGGGCAGAGTTGGCGGCCAAGGTGCGCGATACCGCCATCGCCCTGTATAGCGCCGCCGTCGAGTATGCGGCAACCCGCGGCATTATCATCGCCGACACCAAGTTCGAGTTCGGCATCGACGAGGACGGCGCTCTGACCCTGATGGACGAGGTGCTGACTCCGGACTCCAGTCGTTTCTGGCCGGCTGACAGCTATGTAGAGGGGCAGAACCCGCCGAGCTTCGACAAGCAGTTCGTGCGCGACTGGCTGGAGTCCACCGGCTGGAACAAGCAGCCGCCGGCTCCGGCGTTGCCGCTCGAAGTGGCGCAGAAGACTGCCGACAAGTACCGCGAGGCTCTGACCCGTTTAACCCGCTGAGAAATGGCCCGTCGTTTCGCTGTGGTCTGGGAGGCGAGGCAATTCCCTGAAAGTACAGAAAAAATCCGTGCGGGGGGTTCGCCAAAGCTAATCGAGCTGGTATCATGCGCGCCGCCTAGGGGAGATGCCGGAGTGGCCGAACGGGACGGATTCGAAATCCGTTGTATCCGCAAGGGTACCTAGGGTTCAAATCCCTATCTCCCCGCCATATCTAAGAGCCTCGCCGCTTTTTCGAGCTGCGAGGCTTTTTTATTGCACGCATGCTTTTTATCCCTGCTTACGATTCGGCCGAAGTGCAGCGAGTGCCAGTCGGCTCTTTGCCAATTGGCTTGGGTTCAGAGCAGGATGCGGCTCTTGCCTGTGTCGTCGGTGGCCGGCCCTCCAGTGGCCCTCGGAAGATCAAGGTGCTTTCCGGTTCACTCGCTGACCTGTCGGACATCGAGAACGGCCCAGACTTCGAGTCCTTTCTTGCGCACGGCCTTTTCCGCTTCGAGTTTCGCTTCCAGGGTACTGAGCGAGCGGGATTTGTATTCGAACCGGAAGGCTGGACCGCCGGTCGGTTTGCGTACGCTCAGCTCCACCATAATATAACTGGAAGGGTGCTTGCGTTTCTCCGGGGCAGGTTTTGTTGGTGCAAGGCCCAATGCTTCGCGCATTTCGGCTTCGGTAATTTGCTGTGAGCTCAATGGACTTACCCGTCAATTCTGAATATAAGTATGGAAAGGTCGCCATTATGGATTTAATGCCTATCCCATGAGGGGGTGCAAGTTCATATTCATATGGCGACACAACTTCGACAATGCATACTTTCGTTATTTTAGACTGTTGTCGGAGTAGGGACCCGCTTCGTTACATGTCGGCCCGATTGGGTTTCGCCGCAGGACAGCGAAAGCTGCTTCGTATCGGGGGGACAGTTATCGAGGAGTCCTCGACATTGTATACGAATAATGCCCAAGGTGTGATTGTCGCCATTCTCCGGCATTCCGCTGGGCGACTCCGTCATTGCTCTGGGCTGGCTGGCAAGAAAGTCGGCAGGAAAGGCTCGAACAGCGTCGGGCCTGGTAGGTGTGGCTGCCTATCTCATTCGATGTCTCCGCAGGTCAGGCCGACGCAGTTTTCCGCGATGGTGGTGCGGCCGGCCAGAGAGTCGAGGTAGTAGCCGCGTTCGGCCTTCCATATGTGCTGCAGGCTATTTCTCCAGCAGCTCGGTGCGGCCTTTGCGGCAGACCTCGACTGGGATGCGGTAACTCGCGGGTGAGTTCGGTCTGGCCGTAGACCACCACGGTCTTGCCAGCGGCGAGGCCCAGCAGATCAGTGTGTTCGCGGCGGCCGTCGAGGATCATCTCGAAGCCGGTATGGGGCAGGCTTTCCCGGTCCATGCGCGCGGTGGCGCTGGCTTCGCGCATCAGGTCGGCTATCCAGCCGGGCTGAGATAGTTCAGCCCGATCGGCCAGCCCGTGCTGCAGGTGATGCCGCCTTTGTGCATTCACCGGCATGTCGCCGAGCGCCTTCCGTCGGCTGGGCAACAGCGATGTGAATCAGCCGGCGCTGATTTCCTGAAGCCTTGCGGTTTTGTCAGGTCTTCGGTTTGCGCCAGACGCTGGCGAGCCAGGGCTGCTGGTCGCACGGAAGGCCGGCGGGGCGGTAGTAGTGCTCGAGTTCGACGAAGCCGGCGGCGGCCAAGTGGCGGCGCCAGGCGTCGAGGTCGTGGTAGCTGCCATAGCGGTTGCCGTTCCAGCCCTCTTCGTTGTGCCCGCGGGGGTTGGAGCTGAACAGCACGCCGCCCGGCCTGAGTGTGGCGTATAGCTTGCCGAGCACCTGGGACAGTTCCTGGGCGGGGATATGGAACAGTGAGGCGTTGGCGAAGATGCCGTCGAAGCGTTCCGTCGGCAGGTCGAGTTGCAGGAAGTCCTGCTGCCAGACTTCACAGCCCGAGTCGGCGCGGGCCATGTCGACGAAGCGGGGACAGCCGTCCAGGCCGACGGGCTGGTGGCCGAGGGCGCGGAAGGTTTTCAGGTCGCGTCCCGGGCCGCAACCGAAGTCGAGGATGGAGAAGGGCAGTGGCACCTCGATGTGGCGCAGCAGGGCGGCGATATTCTGGCTCACGTCGTGGTCGCGGGTGCCCTCGCGGAAGGATTCGGCGGACGCCGCGTAGTGCTGCAGGGTCGTCGCCGTGATCTGCTCGAGATCGCTGGCTTCGAGCGCCGTGGGAGGTTTCTCGGGCGGCTTCATTTGCGTACCCACTTGCCGTTGAGCTGGATGTACTGGCCGCTTGGGGTCTTGTCCAGAGCCTTCTGTCCGGCGATGGCCTCTACGTCGCCCAACTGGATGCCGTTTTCCCTGGCCAGGCGCTGGTATTCGGCGCGCCGGGCTTGGTTGATCAGGCGGGCGATCTCCTCGGCTTGGCCGCCGGGGCTGACCACGCCGAGGTAGCCGCTGGGCATTTCGCCCAGTTGGCCGCTGGCTTTGGAGCCGGAGAGGGCGCCCATGGCCTCGTTGAGATTCATCGCCAGGGCTGGCAGGGCAAGGCCCAGCGCGACCAGCAGGGTTGCGATGCGTGCGTAGGCTTTCATGGGAATCTCCTCAAAACAGGCCGCTATCCTTGTCGATGACGTCGTCCAGGGCCTTGTCCACCTTGACGTAGATTTCGTGCTGGATCTTCACATTGAGGTTGATGTTGATCGGTTTGTCGGGGACGGCCAACTGCACCGTGGGCGTACAGGCGGCGACCAGCAGGCCCAGCAGCGGGGCGGCTAGCAGGTGGCGCAGGCGCATGGCTGTTTCTCCAGTCAGGGGGCGTCGGAGTTCTTTCGCAGGCTTTGCTGCACGCGCTGGCGGATGCTCTCGTTGACGCGGTCGGTGAGTTGCAGGCTGGTCAGCAGGGCTGGAATATCTTCTTCCAAGTTGATGTTGAAGTGGATCGGCCGGCCCTTTTCCACGCTGGGGTTGCGCCCTTCGAGGCGCAGAGCCATACGCAGCTTACCTTGTTCATCATAACCGAGGTCGCTGGACAGCAGGCCGAAATGGAAGTCCTCCAGGGCTTCTGCCACCAGTGTCATGGCCGGATTGGCGCGGCCCAGTGCACGGATCTTCTCGGAGCGGAACTGCAGCACGCCGGGGCCGCGATTGGCCAGCCGGCCTTGCTCGATGCGCATGCCGGCCGGTCCGACGAGCAGCGGTAGGCGTCCGTCCAGGATGCCCTGTCCGGCCAGTCCCTCGGCGGGGTAGAGGCGGAACAGCTCGCCGAGCTGCAGGCCTTCGAGCTGCACCGCGAAAGTTGCCGAGCCTGACGACAGCTCCTGGCTGGCAGGGGCTAGCCAGGCACGTCCGCCGAGCAGGGCGAGCTCTGCCTGCTGCCAGTCGAGCTGGCCGTGCAGCGGCTGCGCTAGGCTTGCCGAGTACTGGCCGCGCAGGCGCAGCGGGCCGAGCGGGAGGCCGGGGTTGAGATGCATAACCTCCAGTTCGGTCAGCCGCAGCTCCAGGCGCGGGCCGTGCAGGCGTGCCTGCAGGCGGCCGCTCAGGCCGCCCAGTTCGCTGCGATCATAGACTCCCGAGAGGCCCTTCGGTCGCAACTCCAGTTCGCCCTGCAGCGGGACGCCGGGGCGCAGCCGCAGGTGGGCATTGCCCTGCAGGCGGCCTTTGTCCAGTTCGAGCAGTGTGGGCCAGTCGAGCAGGGTCTCGGCCAGGGGATTGCCGGCGTGCAGGAAAATGTCCGCCAGGTGGGCGTCCACGGTCAGCGTGCCGTCGAGTGAGTGCTGCAGCTGCAGGTCGACGCCCAGCCCTCGTTCGCCCTGCAGCTTTCCGTTCAACTGCTGGCGCTCGAGCCCGGCGTCGAGGCGACCCTGCCAGGTCCACCCCTGCGGGCGCAGCCGGGGATGGCTCAGGCGCTGCGTCTGCAGGCGCAGCGGACCGCTCAGTCGCAGCTCATGCAGTGCGCCGTCGGTGAGTTCGGCGGCGAGGTGCAGGCCGGCCAGCTCGCCCTGCAGCCGCTCCAGGCGCAGTCCGGGTTGCGCCAGTTGCCCGAGGTTCAGGTGCGAGGCCTTGCCCAGGGCCAGCTGCAGGCGTTCGCGATCGAGCCGGCCGGACAGCCACAGGCGGGCGTTCAGTCGCTCCAGGCGGGTGTCAGAGAGCTGCAGGCGCGGCGCGTCGACCTTGATCGCAGCGGCATCCAGCTCGATGCGCCAGTCGGGCTGCCGGGGCGCGATGTGCAGCTCGCCCTGCAGCGCGGCCTGTACCGGACCCTGGGTGCGCAGCTGCAGGCTCAGCGGCAGGATCGCGGTGTCCTCCGCAGCCTTGCCGGGCTGGGGGGTGAGGGGCGTGATCTGCAGCTGCAGCGTCTTCGGCCGCAGGGTTTCGGGAAGCCCTTCCAGCCAGGTGCCTTGCAGTTGGGTCAGGTAGAGATCGGCTTGCAGCTGGCGGGGCAGCCAGTCTCCCGCGGCGCCGGCCAATTCCAGGGCGAGATTGCCCTGCAGCAGGCCGATCCCGGCCAGCGGCCAGGGCTCGGGCAGCCGGGCACGGAGACGGGCCTCGCCCTGTGCCGTCTCGCGCAGCCGGCGCAGTCCCAGTGGTCCCTGCGGCCAGTACAGCCGCCAGCCGGCCTCCAGCTGCATAGCCTGGAGGGGCGGCGCGGCACCTGTCGGCAGAGGAACCAGCCACTGCCCGAGCCACTCCCACAGCCAGGGCGTCTCGGGCAGACCCGACACGGCCAGCTCGCCTTGCCAGGCTTGTTCCGTACCGCGGCTGTCCAGTGTGGTGGATAGCTGGGCGAGCGGCTGGTCGTTGAGCCGCAGGTGGGCCTGCAGCGTCAGTTTCCGGAGGTCGGTCTGGCCGTCGAGGTCGGCGTGCAGTGCCAAACGTTGCCCTTGGTGCCGCAGCTGGAGTTCCAGGCTCGCCGGCAGTAGACGGGGGCCGGCATGGCGCGCCTGAAGCGAGCCTTGCAGGGGACAGCGGCCGCTGGCGCAGGGCAGCCGGATGTCGAAGGCGTCGATCGTCAGGTCTCGGGGGAGAGCGGCCACGCCGCGCAGTACCGGCAGGCTTGCAGCGGGTGTGCTATCGCCGGAGGGAGGCGGGTGCCAGTCGAGCTCCAGACGGGCGATGCGCAGTTGCGGCAGCTGCCAGCCTTCATCGTTCCGCTCCGGCCAGGCCAGTACCAAGCCTTCGGCGGAGATCTGCAGGCGACCACCGTCGGCCTGCCGCCGCTCCAGTTGCAGGTGGTGCAGGACGGGGCCTTCGGCGACGAGGCGCAGGCCCTGCCAGGAGAGTTGCTCGATGCCTTGGGTGTGGAGGAGCTGCTGCCAGCGATGGTTGCCGTAGGCCAGGGCGGCGATCAGGAGGCTACCGACCAGGGCGAACCTGGCATTGCGCCGTCCTCGGTGGCGAGCCGTCATCCACGGGTTCCTTTCCAGCCGGGTTTCGGCCAAGGGTGGCGGTCCGCCGGAGCAAGATCAAGGCGCGCTTTTGTGTCAAATCGATGAAGGATGCTGGCAGGATTCATCCAGGTCGGCGCCAGATCGCCCGGTTCGTGATCTGTGTCATGCATCTAACTAGATGAAAATCAAGAAGTTTTCCTGGTGAAAAAAGCACCAGTTCGAGTCGGGGCCAGAGGGCATCGACACTTGGAAAAGATCGGCTGGCGTTGTCCACCATGTTATCCACAGCTTCTGTGGATTTCCTTTCGGAGGGTTTTTGAAGCCGCCATTGTCATACTTTGGCAAGTCTTTACTCGACGAGAAAAAGGAGTACAGTGCGCGCCTTCTCAAAATGAGCCCGCTGTTTGCCATGAGAGTTCGTGCCCAGTCTTCTTCGCCTGCCATTGTCCAGATGTGTCTGCCGGTAAGGGTGGCATCCTGGCTGCTGGACAGTCCGCGTATCGGCAAAACCCACAGTGCCAAGCGTTTCGCCGGACATCTGCTCAAGCAGCCGGCGCGCCAGGGTGTGGTGGCGGCGCAAAGTCGTCTTGGCCAGTTGCTCTGCCGCGACTGCCGTACTCCGCGCGATCGTCGTTTCGGCTTCGAGCTGCTGCGCCAGGCCGCGCGTGCCGGAGACCTCCAGGCGCAGCTGGCGCTCGGTCGTCACTGCTGTGAGTCGGGGCCGCTGGAGGCGCAGCAGGGCCGTTACTGGCTGGAGCAGGCGGCTGCTCAGGGGGCGGACGAAGCTCTGCGACTGCTCGGCTGTCTCGCGGTGCTTTCCTGAGTGCACGGCTTGGGCATGCTCCGCCATCCTGCCGTGGAGCTGCCCGTGCCTATGGATTTTTCCGTCTATCTGCCCAATCTGCTGCTTGGTGTCCAACTGGCGGGCGGGCCGTTGTTCTTCCAGGCTTGGCGTCTGCCGCGGCGAGCTGGGTGATCGGCCGCTGCTTGACAAGCATCTGGAGGCTGCCCGGGTGACCCATCAGGGACTGATCGCCCAGTTCGATGCCAGCCGCAACGAGAGCGCCTTTCTGACCCAGTTCCGCGCCAGCCAGCAGGCTGCTTTGGCCTGCCCCGGGAAACCGAGTTCCTGCTGCAGGAGCGCATCGTGACCCGCGAGGTCGTCCGGGTGCGAAGCCTGGAGCGCCTGGCAAAGGACGCCGAACTGCGCCGACTGGACCACGAGCACGCTTCTGGGGCGAGCGGGTGCTGGACGGCTTCTTGAGCATGTCGCGGTCGGGCCGCTGCCGGACGAGGTCGCCGGGTGCGACCCGCTCGGCGGTTCGTAGTTATTTATATATAGCCATGACCGAGGCGTCCGGACGGCCGGATCGCTGCTCAGAGCAGCCAGAGTGTCGCCAGCCCGCCGAGCAGGCCGGCGGCCATGACCGGCAGGGTCAGCCGGGCCAGCCGGGAGTCGCCGATCATGGCGATCAGAATCCCCTTCACCAGGCTGTTGCTGAGGGCAGCGAGAAAGATGCCCCGGACCGCCACCTGTTCGGCCAGTCCGTTCTGGGCATTGCGTGCCAGCGAAAGGGTGATCGCATCCACGTCGCTCAGTCCGGCCAACAGGGCTACCAGGTAGACGCCGGCATCGCCGAGCCAGCGCTGGCCGGCCTCTACCAGAAAGAGGATCAGCACCAGCAGGGCAGCGAAACGCAGCGCCGGTCCCAGTTCGCAGGGGTTCCGCAGTAGCGGCTCGCCGCCCTCCACCGGCTCCCGCCCGGAGCCGCGGTAATGGAGGAGGGCGCCGCCGACATAGACCAGGGTGGCGGCGCCCATCGGCCAGAGCAGGCCGCTCAGCAGGGCGGGGTTGATCAGGCCGACTTCCAGCAGCACCCGCGGGAACATCAGCGCCGAGGTGGCCAGCAGGCCACAGGCGAGCAGGCGGTGCAGCCGCGCATCCCGGTGCAGGCGGGACAGGGCCAGGGTCATCGCGGTGGATGAGACCATCCCGCCGAGCAGGGCGGTGAGCAGCAGCCCGTGGCGGGCGCCGACCAAGCGGGTCGCCATGTAGGCGGCGAAGCCGATGGCAGCGATCAGCACCACCATCCACCAGGTCGCGTAGGGGTTGAACGCCTGCCTGGGACCATAGCCTCGGTTTGGCAGCACCGGCAGCAGCACCACGGAAATGAACAGTAGCTTGAGTGCGCCGAACAGCTCGTTGGCCGTCAGCCGGCGCAGCATGTTGTGCAGGACATCTTTGAGGCTGAGCAGCAGGGCCACCACCACTGCGCCGGCGGCGGCCAGCACCTGATGCTCTTCGGTCTGCGCCATGCTGCCGAGCAGGAAGGTCAGCAGCATGGCGATTTCGCTGGTCATGCCTTGCTCGCCGGTGCGGTACAGGTCGCCGATGTAGCCGGCGACCAGCAGCAGGCCGAACACCAGCAGCAGGACGATCCAGGCGGCCAGCCCCAGCTGCTCGCCGAACAGTGCCGCCATGCCGCCATGCCGCCGAGCAGGCCGGTCAGGCCGAAGGTGCGAATGCCGGCGGCCAAGTGCGAGTCGTCTATATCGCGGGCGCTCCAGCCGCGCTCGGTGCCGATCAACAGACCGACGGCCAGGGCGACGGCCAGGTCGAGGAGGACGTCGAGGTTGCTGGGCATGTCGGCGGTACTCGCGAAGGGGGGAGCGCAGCCTGGCGCCGAGCGGGGCGTCGGCCGCCGCCGTTCAGCGCAGGGTCAGGTGGCGGTTGAGCAGCGCCCGTAGGGCCGCCGGCTTGACCGGCTTGCCCAGGTAGTCGAGACCGGTGGCGTGGATCTTGGCCACGGTCTCGGGACGCGCGTCGGCACTGATTACCACGCCCGGCAGGGGCTTGCCGAGCCGGGTGCGCAGCCAGGCCATCAGCTCGGTGCCGGTTTCGCCCTGGTCCAGGTGGTAATCCACCAGCGCCACCTGCGGGCTCACTTCGCCTTCCAGCAGTTGCTCGCACTCCTGGCGGTTGCGTGCCGTCCACACCTGGCAGCCCCAGCGCGAGAGCAGGCTGTGCATGGCGGTGAGGATGCTGTCCTCGTTATCCACGCAGAGCACTTGGGCGCCGGCCAGGGTGTGGGTATTGAGCGGCGATGTGCCTTCGGGCTTGGCGCCGGTGACCGGGGCGGCGCTGCGGGCCAGTGGGACGGTGACGCTGAACACGCTGCCCTTGCCGAGCCAGGAGCGTACTTCCAGCCGATGGTTGAGCACGCGGCAGAGGCCGTCGGCGATCGCCAGGCCGAGGCCGAGGCCCTTTTCCGCGCGGGTCTGGTGGCTGTCCAGGCGTTTGAACTCCTCGAAGATCTCCTGGCGCTTGTCTTCCGGGATACCCGGGCCGCGATCCCAGACCTCCAGGCGCAACTGGTCGCCCTGACGGCGCACTCCCAGCAGCACATGGCCTTTGGCGTAGCGGAAGGCGTTGGTGAGGAAGTTCTGCAGCACCCGGCGCAGCAGTTTCATGTCGCTGTTGATGCGCAGGCGGCTGCTGCGCAGGTGGAGGTCGATGCCCTGTTCCCGGGCCAGCGCCTTGAATTCGGTGCCGAGGGTGTCGAACAGGTCGGCGATGGGGAAGTTGGTGCGTTCTGTGGTGATGCGTCCGCTTTCCAGGCGGGAGACGTCCAGCAGGTCGGTGATCAGGTCCTCGGCCGAGCGCAGCGAGCAGTCCAGGTGCCGCACCAGCTTCTGTGCCTCGGGCGGCAGGGCGGGGTCCTGGTGGGCGAGGGAGGCGGCGAACAGGCGCGCGGCATTGAGCGGCTGCATCAGGTCGTGGCTGACCGCGGCGAGAAAGCGGGTCTTCGACTGGTTCGCTGACTCGGCGTGGCCCTTGGCCTCGACCAGTGCTTGGTTCAGCTTGGAGAGTTCCCGGGTCCGCTCGATCACGCGCTGCTCGAGGCCTTCGTTGGCTTCCTTGAGGGCGCGTTCGGCTTCGCGGAATTCGGTGATGTCGGTGAAGCTGGTGACGAAGCCGCCGCCGGGCATGGGGTTGCCGATCAGTTCGATGACCCGGCCGCTGGGGAAGAGTCGCTCGAAGGTGTGCGGGGTACCCAGGCGCATCCAGTACAGTCGCTTGCTGACGTGCTCTTCCACGTCGCCGGAGCCGAGCAAGCCGCGCTCGGCGTTGTAGCGGATCAGGTCGGCGATCGGCCGGCCGACGTAGATCAGGCCCTCCGGGTAGCCGAACAGCTCCAGGTAGCGGCGGTTCCACGCCACCAGGCGCAGGGAGCCGTCGATCACGCTGATGCCCTGGGTGATGTTCTCGATGGCGCCCTGCAGCAGGGCGCGGTTGAACTGCAGGACCTCCGAGGCTTCGTCGACGATGCGTACCACGTCCTCGACCTGCATTTCCCGTCCCTCGATGGCCGCCTTGACCACCGCGCGGGTCGAGGAGGCGCCAAGCACCCCGGCGAGCAGGCGCTCGGTGTGGTCGATCCATTCGCTGGTCGCCGCCTGGTTGGGGTTGAATTCCTTGCCCTGGCGCTGGGCGAAGCGCTGGAACTTGCGGCGCGCGTGTTCCTCGCCGACGAAGCGTGAGGCGAGTTCAAGCAGATCCCGCACCTGGACCGCGAGCAGGGAGCGGCCGCCGGAGCGGCGGTTGATTTCCTGGCCGACGAAGCGGCTGGCCTGCCAGTGCTCGGCAACGCGGGTACGCGAAAGCATGGATATGCTGGCGAAGACCGCCCAGTTGCCGGCCAGCGAAATCAGCATCCCCAGGGTGATCGAGGTGATCGGCAGGCCCAGCGGCCGGCTCGCCAGCCACTCGAGGCCGGGGAATTCGCCGAGCGGCCAGCCCATGCGCTGGGCGATCAGCGGCAGCACCAGGGTGTAGCTCCACAGCAGCGCACCGGTGGCGAGCCCGGCGAACACGCCGCGCTGGTTGGCCTGTTTCCAGTACAGCGCGCCGAGCATGGCGGGGGTCAGCTGGGAGATCGCTGCGAAGGCGATCTGGCCGATGGTGGCCAGGCTAGTGGTGGGGCCGAGCATGCGGTAGATGACGTAGGCCAGCAGCAGGATGCCGACGATGCTGACCCGGCGCACGCTGAGCATCCAGTGGCGGAAAGCTTCGAAGGGGCGTTCGGTGTTCTTTCGGTGCAGCAGCCAGGGCAGCAGGATGTCGTTGGAAAGCATGGTGGAGAGCGCCACGCTGTCGACGATCACCATGCCGGTGGCGGCCGAGGCGCCGCCGATGAAGGCCAGCAGGGCCAGTACGGGATGGTGCTCGGCCAGCGGCAGGCTGATCACGAAGGTATCGGGGGTGATTCCGGCCGACAGCCGCAGTTGGCCGGCGAGGGCGATCGGTACCACGAACAGGGCGGCGAGCAGCAGATACAGCGGAAACACCCAGCGTGCCAGGCGCAGGTCGTGGGGTTCGGTGTTCTCTACCACGGCGACATGGAACTGCCGTGGCAGGCAGACTATTGCCATCATGGCCACGCCGGTCTGCACCAGCAGTGCCGGCCAGTTCGTCCCCTTCGCCCAGAATTCGGCCAGTTGCGGAGCGGCCTTGGCCTCCGCGAGCAGGTGGTCGAGGTCGCCGTACAGGCCGTAGGTGGCGAGGGCGCCCACGGCGAGGAAGGCGAACAGCTTGACCAGCGACTCGAAGGCGATGGCCAGCATCATGCCGCGGTGGTGTTCGGTCACATCCAGCGTGCGGGTGCCGAACAGGATGGCGAACAGCGCAAGGCCCAGGGTCACCACCAGCGCCGTGTCCTGGGCGCGGGTGCCGGTGCTGTCCGGGCCGGCGCCGATCAGCAGGTTGACGCCGAGCACGATGCCCTTCAGCTGCAGGGCGATGTAGGGGAGCACGCTGACCAGGCAGATGAGAGTGACCACCACCGCCAGCGGTTGCGACTTTCCATAGCGCGCGGCAATGAAGTCGGCGATGGAGGTGATGTTTTCCTGCTTGCTGATCATCACCATCTTCTGCAGCATCCACGGCGCGAAGAGCAGCAGCAGCGCCGGCCCGAGGTAGATCGGCAGGAAGTCCCAGAGCTGCTCGGTGGCTTGGCCGACCGCGCCGAAGAAGGTCCAGCTGGTGCAGTACACGGCCAGCGACAGGCTGTAGACCCAGGCGCGCATGCGCGGCGGCAGGGGCGCGTTGCGGCGGTCCCCGTAGAAGGCGATGGTGAAGAGTGTGGCCATGTAGGCCAGGGAGACCAGCGCGATCACCCCGATGGACAACGACATGTTATCTCCAAACAAAGCAGTAGCTCCCGGGGCGGCATGACTGCATCAAGTGTTGGCTCGCCAAGCGTTTTCGACAATGACAAAAACTGCCCGGGATTTGACAGTCTTGCAGCAAAACGCCTCGCGATCCGGGGTTTGCGACCAATGTCGCAAGCGACCGGCTGTCGCTTGCGGGGATCTGTCGCACCCCTTGAGCCTGGGTCTGCCAGCGGTTGCCGGCGACCGCTTCCGGGACATTCGGTAAGACCCCGTCGTCTGCGATTCATTTCAGGTGCTCGACGAAGACGAGCGCTCCTTCGCCGTGCCGATGCAGTCTTGCCGTCGCTCGCGTTGGGCGGGCATATGCCCCGCCGGTCCCGGGCGATCCTGCATCTCGGGCCGGTGGCGCCACCGCGCTCTGCAACTCCTGATTCTGGTTTCTCGAGACGATCTACCTGATGTAGATCCGGCCCATGCCCAAGGCTGGCTGCCGGGCGACGAAAGCCTGGTGGCGCGGCTACTCTCGCTGTTCTCGGCAGGTATCGCGCTGGACTCGATGCTCTGCGAGCGGCGGCCTCTCCGAAGCCGCGATCGCCGATAGCTGGCGGGGCACACTGGTCCATGGGCTGGCTGGGTGGGTACCGCTTTATGCCTTGGTCCTGGCGCGCCCCGCGGAACAGCGGCAGGCGCTGCGAACAATATCCTCAACGCATTGCTGAGGATCGCCTCGGCGCTGCTGGCAATTCTCCCGCTTGGCGAGGCTGGACTGTCGATCCTGTCGTCGTCTCTGGCCGTCGTGCTATCGAACGTCGCGGTAAAAAAGATGAGCGGCTACTTCGCGGTCGCTCCCGGTGTCGTCCGGCACTTTCGGGACTGGCTGCTTGGCCGGCGGGAGCGCCGGCGTCGGCTGCTGGGGTCAGATGCCCTGGGGAATCTCCTCTCCGCCGAGGGCCTCGAACAGCGCCGGGAGAAATTCAGCGAAGGTCATCATCATCAGCGTGAAGCTGGCATCCAACTGGGCGAGGGCGTCGTCGCCGCCATCCTGCTCGGCCTGCTCCTGCAGCAGATCCTCGAAACGCAGGCGCTTGATCGCCAGCTTGTCGTCGAGGACGAAGGACAGCTTGTCCTGCCAGGCCAGCGCCAGCTGGGTGACCAGCTTGCCGGTAGAAAGGTGCAGCTGGATCTCCTCGCCGGTCAGGTCTTGGCGTTTGCAGCGGACCACGCCGCCATCCTCGTGGGTGTCGCGCAGTTCGCACTCGTCGAGCACATGGAAGTCCGCGGCGGCCTGCTGGGCCTTGACCCACTCGGTGAGGGTGGCGCTCGGTGCGATCTTCACGCCCAGCGGCCGCACCGGCAACGAGCCGATGGCCTCGCGCAGGGTGGAGAGCAGGTCTTCGGCCTTCTTGGCACTGGACGTATCGACCAGGATCAGCCCCTGTTTGGGCATGATCGCCGCAAAGGTGGTGGCGCGGCGAATGAAGGCGCGCGGCAGGAAGGTCTGGACGATGTCTTCCTTGATCCGGTCGCGCTCCTTCTTGTAGACCTTGCGCATCTGCTCGGCCTCGATTTCCTCGACCTTCTCCTGAAGCGCGTCGCGCACTACGCTGCCTGGCAGGATACGCTCCTCCTTGCGCGCGGCGATCAGCAGGAAGTCCTGGCTGGCGTGGACCAGGGGCGCATCCTCGCCCTTGCCGAAGGGGGCAGCGAAACCGTAGGTCGCCAGTTCCTGGCTGGTACAGGGGCGGGCCGGCTTGGCTGCCAGCGCCTCTTCCAGCGTTTCGACGGCGAAGGGAATATCCTGAGTGAGGCGATAGACGAGCAGGTTGCGGAACCACATGGGGTTAGCGATCTCCGTTGCGCAAAGCGCGCATTATTCTCTCCCCTGACCTTGCGGGCCAACCCTAACCCTTTGGAACATCTGAAAAATTTTTTCATCTGGGGGGTTGCCAAGGTGAAATCAGCTGTCTAGAATGCGCCCCACTTCGAGAGTGAAGGGTGATTAGCTCAGCCGGGAGAGCATCTGCCTTACAAGCAGAGGGTCGGCGGTTCGATCCCGTCATCACCCACCATCGAGGTTATGCGCAGCGGTAGTTCAGTCGGTTAGAATACCGGCCTGTCACGCCGGGGGTCGCGGGTTCGAGTCCCGTCCGCTGCGCCACATTAGTCCGTTAGGCTGGACAGAGCTTGGCGGAAAAAGGAAAAGGCGGCCCTCGAGGCCGCCTTTTTCGTTTCTTCGGCGGTCCGGTCTACAGTCCCTCGGGCAGCTTCCAGCTGCTCTATTAGGGTCCTTCGGAAACCTGAACTTATCGCCGTCGCGGGGCTCCTATTCTCCATAGCCAGTGGTCGCGGCTGCCTGTTAAGCTTTCGCCTTCACTGATAGCCCTCGGGCGAACGAACAAGGAAACAGCATGAGACAACATCGGTTGGCCGCTGCGATGGCCTTGGTGGGTTTGGTTCTTGCAGGTTGCGATTCGCAAACCAGTGTGGAACTCAAGACCCCCGCACAGAAGGCCTCCTACGGTATCGGCCTGAATATGGGCAAGAGTCTGGCCCAGGAGGGCATGGACGATCTGGACTCCAAGGCCGTGGCTCAGGGCATCGAGGATGCCATTGGCAAGAAGGCGCAGCGCCTGAACGACGAGGAACTGATCGAGGCCTTCGCCGCCCTGCAGAAGCGCGCCGAAGAACGTATGGCGGCCCTTGGCGAAGAAAACGCCAAGGCCGGCAAGAAGTTCCTCGAGGAAAACGCCAAGCGCCAGGGAGTGACCACCACCGCTTCCGGTCTGCAGTATGAAGTGCTGAAGAAGGCCGAGGGCGCCCAGCCCAAGCCCAGCGATGTGGTAACCGTGCACTATGAAGGCCGTTTGACCGATGGCACCGTCTTCGACAGCTCCATCGAGCGCGGCAGTCCCATCGATCTGCCGGTCAGCGGCGTCATCCCGGGCTGGGTCGAAGGCCTGCAGTTGATGCATGTCGGCGAGAAGTTCAAGCTGTACATTCCCAGCGAGCTGGCCTATGGCGAGCAGAGCCCGAGCCCCGCCATTCCGGCCAACTCGGTGCTGGTGTTTGAGCTGGAGCTGCTGGGTATCAAGGATCAACCGGCCGAGCAGCAGGCCGAGCCTGAGTCCGAGGCAGAGCAGGCCGACGCCAAAGGCGAGTGAGTGCTGATAGCGCAAGCCAACGCCCCGCTCTTGTGGGGCGTTTTCATATGAGTTGCACGAGAGGCCTCGCTCTTCGATAGTGTGGCGCCTGCAAAGTCCCCCTGTTTTCGCTGTCTCCTTTGCTCCAGGGCTACCTGGATTTCCTTCACGTATCCTTTCTATCAATGTGATGCCTCGAGCTGCTTGCCGGGGCGCTTGGCTGCATGCGTTTCGTCTGCCGCTTAATGCGCCGAGGCTTTCCATTGAGCAGGGGAAAAGATCGGATACAACGCAGCGTTCCCCGGCACGTCGGAAACAGGGGATCAATGTTGTCCACGGATTTCGTGGATAATCCGAGAAGACCGCATGCTGCGGAGTAGCGATCATGAAAGCACCCTGGATTTTCTCCCGATTCCTTCGTCTTGCCCGGTCCCTGCTGGCCGATGGGCGGCTGGCCGAGCTTCTGCTGGATGTGGCGCGCAAGAGCGAGCGCAAGGGCGGGCGGCTAGGGGGTGTGCGGGAGGATCTGCGCCTGCTGCAGTCGCTCTGTGCGGCCTGGTGGCGTGGTGAATACCGGCAGATTAGTCGGCAGGCATTGCTCGCGGCGATCGCTGGGCTGCTGTATTTCCTGTCTCCGCTGGATGCGCTTCCCGACTGGTTGCTCGGCCTGGGGTTTCTCGACGATATTGCGGTGCTTGCCTGGGTGGTGCGCAGCTGGCGCGGCGAGCTGGAGGCCTTCCGTGCCTGGCTAGCTGCCCAGTCGCCGCAGCACCAGGCAGAGCTGGAGCGCCTGCCGGCTCCCGCAAGCCGTTCGGAAGGACGCTGAGGGATTCTGGCGACAGACGGATTGTCAATATTTGGACCGGATCGATGCACGAGAAAAAAATTACGAACGTTCAAATGATCATGCGTGAGGGGGAGGTGGAGTATGCGGTGCTGCCTTGGGCCTATTATCAGGCCCTGCTGCGGGCTGCCGGGCAAGGCGGCGAGGCGCTCGAGGCACCCGAACGGCCTGCGGTTACCCCCAGCCTTGCGCAATTGGTCGCCCTGCGCGAAGCTCAAAACATGTCGCAGGAGCAGCTGGCTAGAGCCGTGGGTATCAGTCCGTCCTATCTGGAGATGATTGAGACGGGTGAGCGAGAGCCGGACTCCGCGATCCGGCGTGCCTTGGCGCGGGCATTGGGCATTGCGGACTGGGAGGGGAACTCTTGACCATTCGCATCAGTCGCCAGCATTGGCAGGCGCTGCTGGGCGAACTGGACGACGCGCGTCAGAGTCGTCATCTGCTGACCTATCGCGCGCTGATCGAGCGTCTGCAACTGCCGCCACCGGCCATGCAGACGCTGACCGCTGCGCTGGAGCATCTGGCGGTTCTCGATGCGCGTGCCGAGCGGCCTCTACGCAGCTCGCTGGTCATCAGCCAGGGCGCCAGCCGTCTGCCGCGCCCCGGTTTCTTCGATTGCGTGGTGCGACTTGGGCGCTTTTCCGGGCCGCCCGATGGCACGGCCGCTGCCTCCTGGCATGCAGCAGAAGTGGTACGGGTTTTCGAGTTTAGTTACGAGGATCGATGAGGGCACTGGGCGGGATGCAGGGCTTGTCGCCGACCGACTCTGCCGGGTTTTTCCGGCAGAAAACGAAGGGGCCGCATGAGCGGCCCCTTGGTATATCCATCATGTGGATCAGTGCTTGGCCAAGGCCTCGCTGAGGCCCAGATAGTCGAGCAGGATACGCCCGGTTTCCGCCAGATAGGCATCGTCCTCGGGTTTCTTGTTCTTGCCGTCCGCCACTGGCAAGGCGTTCTCGTCCTCTTCCTTCAGTTCGGTCAGGAGTTCCTCGCCCTTGGCCTTGCGCCGCTCGTTCTCGATGGCCAACTGCTTGGATTCGATGGAGTCGTGCTGGGCGCGCCGTTTTCCCTCGTTGAGGCTGACGGTGGTTTCCAGCATCAGCTGCCGGCTCAGGTCGAGGCGGTTGCGGGTGAAGACAAAGTCGGGATCTTGCGCCGTGCGGCGGTCGTGGCGGGCCTTGAGTTCGCTCAGGAGTGGCTTGAATGGGTCTGCTTCCGGACGGATCGCCGGGCGGATGCTGTCCCAGGGCATGGCTTCCGGCAGGGCGCTTTCGCCGATTTCCTTGGTGTCCACCTCGTCCGGATAGCTGATGTCCGGAATTACCCCCTGATGTTGGGTGCTCTGTCCGGAAACCCGGTAGAACTTGGCCAGGGTCAGCTTTAGCTCGCCGTGGTTGAGCGGCTGGATGGTCTGCACCGTGCCTTTGCCGAAGGTCTGGCCGCCGATGATCAGGGCGCGATGATAGTCCTGCATGGCGCCGGCGAAAATTTCCGAAGCCGAGGCGGAAAGGCGATTGACCAGCACTGCCAGCGGACCGGTGTAGTAGGTGCCGCCGTTTTCGTCGGCGAGCACGTCGACCCGGCCGTCGTTGTTGCGTACCAACACCGTGGGCCCCTCGTCGATGAACAGGCCGGTCAACTCGGTGGCTTCCTGCAGCGAGCCGCCGCCATTGTTGCGCAGGTCGATGACCACGCCATCGACCTTCTCCGCCTTCAGTTCGCTGAGCAGTCGCTTCACGTCGCGGGTGGTGCTCTTGTAGTCCGGATCGCCGGAGCGGAACGCCTTGAAGTCCAGATAGAAGGCTGGGATCTCGATCACGCCGAGCTTGTAGGTGCGTCCCTCGTGAGGCAGTTCGAGTATGGACTTCTTGGCTGCCTGTTCTTCAAGCTTGACCGCCTCGCGGGTGATGGCGACCACCTTGCTGGTTTCGTCGTTGGGAGCATTGCTGGCCGGAATGACCTCCAGGCGCACCACCGAGCCCTTCGGCCCGCGAATCAGCTTGACCACCTCGTCCAGACGCCAGCCGATCACGTCGACCATTTCGCCGTTGGCCTGGGCGACGCCGACAATCTTGTCCGCCGGCGCGAGCTGCTTGCTCTTCTCCGCCGGACCGGCAGGCACCAGGCGGACCACCTTGACGTGTTCGTTGTCGCTTTGCAGCACCGCACCGATGCCTTCCAGCGACAGGCTCATGTTGATATCGAAGTTTTCCGCGTTGTCCGGCGATAGATAGTTGGTGTGCGGATCGTAGGTCTGGGCGAAGGCATTGATGTAGGTCTGGAAGATATCTTCGCTGCGGGTCTGCTCCAGGCGCGACAGCTGGTTGTTGTAGCGCTTGATGAGCAGCTCCTGGATAGCCTTGGGCTGTTTGCCGGCGATCTTCATGCGCAGCACCTCGTCCTTCAGGCGTTTGCGCCAGAGGTCGTCAAGGGCGGCCTTGTCCTTCGCCCAGGGGGCGTTCTCGCGATCGATCAGCAGGCTTTCGTCGCGGCCGAAGTCGAAGCTGTCCACGCCCTTCTCGAGCAGGCCGAGGGTGAAGTGCAGGCGTTCCTCCAGGCGGGTGAGATGGCGCTTGTAGATGGTGAAGCCGGGCTGCAGGTCGCCGCTCTTCAGGAAGTCGTCGAACTGGTTGCGCCAGCGGTCGAATTCGGCGATGTCCGCCGCGATGAAGTAGCTGCGGGTCGGGTCGAGCAGCTTGAGGTAGCTTTCGTAGATCTTTTCCGAACGCGCATCGTTGAGTGGCGGCTTGCTGTAATGATGGCGCTTGAGGAGCTCCACCACGTTCAGGCTGGCGATCACCTGGTCGCGGTCCGGTTGCAGGGCATCCCAGTTGCCGGCAGCAGCGGTCTGCGCCAGCAGCGAAGCGCTGAGGCCGAGGGTGAAGGCGAGGAGAGTACTGGGGAGAAGGCGCTTCATGTCATTCGACTAGTGGGGAGTGATAACGCATATTAGGCCGTCAGACGGGGTGCCGGGTTCCTTTCTTGACGAAGGGAGCGGAGCCTGCGGCGGACTCAAAAACCTACTATGGAGGTAGCATGAAGGCATTGCAAGGCATCGAGGGAAGTGTGGAGTGGGTCGAGCGGCCTGCACCTTCCTGTGACGTAGGGCAAATCAGGATTCGTGTGGCGGCGGCCGGACTGAACCGGGCCGATCTTCTTCAGCGTGCCGGGCTCTATCCGCCGCCACCCGGCACCAGCGATGTGCTCGGTCTGGAGTGCGCCGGGGTGGTCAGCGAGGTCGGAGCGGGTAGCCACTGGCAGGTCGGCGACCGGGTCTGCGCGCTGCTGGCCGGCGGCGGCATGGCCGAGGAGGTGGTGGTGGACGGACGGCATGTCCTGCCGGCACCGGAAGGGCTGTCGCTGGTCGAGGCGGCGGTATTGCCGGAAGTCTATGCCACCGCCTGGCTTAACCTGTTCAAGTTGGGTGCCCTCAAGCCGGGCGAGAAGGCGCTGATCCACGCGGGGGCCAGCGGTGTCGGCTCGGCGGGCATCCAGCTGTGCAAGGCATTCGGCAACCCCTGCTGGGTCAGCGTCGGCTCGCCCGAGCGGCTGGCCTATTGCGAGTCGCTGGGCGCCCAGGGCGGGGTGCTGCGCACCCAGGATCTGGAGGGCCTGCGCGACTTCGCGCCCTTCGACGTGATCCTCGACCCGATCGGCGCGCGTTACGCGGCGCTCGATCTGGACCTGCTGGCCCGCGATGGGCGCTGGGTGATCATCGGCCTGATGGGTGGGCGCGAGGCGCAGCTGGATCTGGCCAAGCTGTTGGGCAAGCGGGTGCAGCTGATCGGCTCGACCCTGCGCACGCGCGACGACCGTTTCAAGGGCGAGCTGATCGACGAGCTGCGCCAGCAGGTCTGGCCGTTGTTCGGCGAAGGGCGCCTCGATCCGCGCCTGGAGCACAGTTTTGCCGCCAAGGATGTCGGTGCGGCCTTCGAGATGCTGGCCAGTAACACCGTGTCCGGCAAGGTGGCGCTGGTGATCGACGACAGTCTGCTGTGAGCGGGACGGTGGTTGACCTCGTGCATGCGAGGTTGGCCGCCGCTCCAGCCGGGGAGGACGAGGCGAGGGCGGGATCTCCGTCAGGGCAGTGTAGGGCTCGAATAGAAGGCCGTCAGGACCTTCACCAAGTGAGTCAGGTCGTGGCTGCCGGCCAGTTCGCGGATGGAGTGCATGGCGAAGGTCGGCAGGCCGATGTCGACGGTGCGCACGCCGAGCCGGCTGGCGGTGATCGGGCCGATGGTCGAGCCGCAGCCCAGGTCGCTGCGCACCACGAAGTTCTGTACCGGTACCTCGACGTCGAAGCACAGGTGGCGGAAGAAGCCGGCGGTTTCGCTGTTGGTGGCGTAGCGCTGGTTGCTGTTGACCTTGATCACCGGGCCGGCGTTGAGCTTCGGGCCGTGGTTGGCGTCGTGGCGGTCGGCGTAGTTGGGATGCACGCCGTGGGCGTTGTCCGCGGAAACCAGCAGGGATTGCTGCATGATTCGCACGAAATCGTCGCCGGCCGGCAGCAGGCGGCCGAGTACCTGTTCGAGGAAGGGGCCGTCGGCGCCGCAGGTGGAACAGGAGCCGATTTCCTCGTGGTCGGTGCAGACCAGCACGCAGCTTTCTTCGTCGCCGGCGGCGAGCAGCGCCTGCAGGCCGGCATAGCAGGACAGCAGGTTGTCGAGGCGGGCGCCGGCGATGAAGTCCTGACTCAGGCCGATCAGCGCCGCCCCCTGGGTATCGTAGAAGCAGAGTTCGAAATCCAGCACCACGTCGGCGTTGATCTCGTGTTCGCGTTGCAACTGCTCGGCCAGCAGGGCGCGGAAGTCGCCCCGCTCGTCGCCGGCGATCTGCGCGAGGATCGGCGGCAGTTCGTTCTGCGCGTTGATCGCCCAGCCTTGGTTGGCCTCGCGGTTGAGGTGGATCGCCAGGTTGGGAATGATGGCGATCGGCTGTTTGAAGTCGATCAGCTGGCTTTCGACCCTTCCGGCACGGCGGAAGGTGACCCGTCCGGCCAGTGACAGGTCGCGGTCGAACCAGGGAGCGAGCAGGGCGCCGCCGTAGACCTCCACGCCGAGTTGCCAGAAACCCTGGCGGTGCAGTTCCGGCTGGGGCTTGACGCGCAGGCCGGGACTGTCGGTGTGGGCGCCGACCAGCCGCAGGCCGCCTTCCAGCGGAGCGCGCCGGCCGAGCTGGATGGCGATGATCGAGGAGTCGTTGCGGGTGATGTAGTAGCGCCCGCCGGACTGGCTCGGCCAGGCTTCGCGTTCGTCCAGGCGCTGGTAGCCGGCGGCTTCGAGGCGCTGGGCCAAGCTGGCGCAAGCGTGGAAGGGAGTGGGCGAGGCCTTGAGGAAATCGATCAGGCCTTGGTTGAGTTCTGTACGCATAGTGGACTCCGGACAGCGTTGCTGCGGAGTGTATCGAAAAGGGCGACGGGCTGCAGTCGGACGTCCGGCGCGCTTGCGCTGGGCGTTTAGAAGGGTGCGGGGTTTTCGAAGCGCAGGCGCTCGCCGCTCTGTGGGTGGCCGAGGGCCAGCAGGCTGGCATGCAGACACAGGCGCCCGGCAGCGGCCAGCGCCTCATCATGGGCGTAGAGGCGGTCGCCCAGTAGAGGGTGACCGATGGCCAGCATGTGCACGCGCAGCTGATGGGAGCGGCCGGTGATTGGGGTCAGTTCGACGCGGCTGTAGTGGCCGCAGCGCTCCAGCACCCGCCAGAAGGTCAGGGCATGGCGGCCCAGCTCATGGTCGACCACATGGCGCGGCTTGGTCGGCGGGTCGTAGCGCAGCGGCAGCTCGATGCGTCCGCTGTCGGCTTCCGGTTCGCCCCAGCAGAGCGCGGTGTAGGCCTTCTCGGTTTCCCGGTCGTGGAACTGGCGGGACAGCTCGCGGTGGCTGTCGGCATCGCGGGCCAGCACGATCAGGCCGGAGGTTTCCCAGTCGAGGCGATGCACGATGCGTGCCTCGGGATAGCCGTTATCCTGCAGGCGGCTGACCAGACAGTCCCGGTTGTCTTCGGCGCGGCCCGGTACCGAGAGCAGCAGGGTGGGCTTGTTGACCACCAGCAGGGCGTCGTCCTGATGGACGATTTCGATGTTCGACAGGGGCATGGAGTATCCGGGAACGACGGCGGCCAAGCAGGCGATGGAAAACTATTATGCTTCCACCCGACCTGCAGGGCCGCCGCCGTTGCAGGGCGAACCGCCTCAGCGATCCGGCAGAGTGACGTTGAGTTCGAGGATCGAGCAGTTGCCCTGGTCTTCCAGGATCACCTGCACCTGATCGCTGTCGATGTTGACGTACTTGCGGATCACTTCGACCAGCTCCTTCTGCAGGTCCGGCAGGTAGTCCGGCGTACTGCGTTGGCCACGCTCGTGGGCGACGATGATCTGCAGACGCTCTTTCGCGATGGACGCAGAAGTTTCTTTTTTGCGTTCGCGAAAGAAGTCAAAAATGTTCATTCACGTCCTCCAAATAGACGTTGCAGGAATCCCTTCTTCTGCACATCAAGGAAGCGGTGCGGCGTTTCCTTGCCCAGCAGGCGCTCCACGGCATCGCTGTAAGCTTGGCCGGCGTCGCTCTGTTCGTCGAGGATAACCGGGATACCCTGGTTGGAGGCCTTGAGGACCGACTGCGATTCGGGAATCACCCCGAGCAGGCGGATGGCGAGGATCTCCTCGACGTCTTCCACCCCGAGCATCTCGCCCTTGGTCACGCGGTCGGGGCTGTAGCGGGTCAGCAGCAGGTGCTCCTTGATCGGCTCCTCGCCGTTCTCGGAGCGCCGCGACTTGCTGGCGAGCAGGCCGAGCATGCGGTCGGAGTCGCGTACTGAAGACACCTCGGGGTTGGTCACCACGATCGCCTCGTCGGCGAAGTACATGGCCAGGTGCGCACCCTTCTCGATCCCCGCTGGCGAGTCGCAGATGATGTACTCGAAGGATTCGCGCAACTCGTCCATTACCCGGCCCACGCCTTCGGTGCTCAGGGCGTCCTTGTCGCGGGTCTGGCTAGCCGCCAGCACGTAGAGGTTCTCCAGGCGCTTGTCCTTGATCAGGGCCTGGCTGAGCGAGGCATCACCTTGGATGACGTTGACGAAGTCGTATACGACCCGGCGTTCGCAGCCCATGATCAGGTCGAGATTTCGCAGACCTACGTCGAAGTCGACGACGACGGTCTTGTGCCCGCGCAGGGCAAGGCCGGTACCGATGGCGGCGCTGGTCGTGGTTTTGCCGACGCCACCCTTGCCGGAAGTGATTACGAGGATCTTGGCCAAGGTGATTCACCCCAAATAAATAAAAACGGGAGCGGTGAGCCGCGCGGGTGGCTTTTTGGAGTCCAGTCCGGTAAAGCCCCTGAAAGCGCGCGAGTATCCGTTAAAGGCGAGTGATGTTCAACACGTCGCCGGCCAGGTGGATATGCACGGCCTCGCCCCAGTTCGGATCGCGTCTGAGGTCTTCGGCAACTTTGTAGCGGCCGGCTATGGAGAGTAGCTCGGCGGCCAGCACTCTGCAGAAAATCCGGGCTTGGCCGTTGCCTTTGATGCCAGCCAGGGCACGCCCCCGCATCGGGGCATACACATGGATGTTGCCGTCGGCGAGCAGTTCCGCACCGGCACTGACCGGGGCCAGGACCAGCAGGTCGCCCCCCGGCGCATAGATCTGCTGGCCGCCGCGTACCGGGGTGGTGACCACTCGCGTCGGGCGCACCAGCGGCTCGGCAGGCTTCTCGGGCTTCTTCGCCGGCACCGGCGCGGCAGTAGCGCCGGGGCCGATCGGCCGCTCCCGCGCGCTGGAGGGTGGCAGGACCGGCAGGTCCAGTGCCTGGGCGGCGGCGATGTGTTCCGCCAGGTTGGCGCGGATCGCCAGGGTGCGCAGGCCGTGGCTCCGGCAGACCGCCAACAGGGCGTGCAGGTCGAGCCGCTGCGCGCCGGGCTGGAGCTTGTCCAAGGCCAGTACTAAGGGGGTGTTCTGGAAGAAGTTGGGGGCCTGCGCCACTTTTTCGCTCAACTGGTGGTCGAGACGGGCTAGGTCGTTGTGTGCCAGTTCCAGCACGGTGATGGCGAGCATGCTGCCCTTGAGCTGGAACACGGGGGCTGGGTCGAGGAGGTCGGCGTGGCTCATGATCTACCCATTGCAATGAATGGCGGTCTTATAACGGGAAACGCTGCGGCAGGCTAGCCGGACGGAGAAAAACCGCCGGGCGGGCCGACAGCGCGCCTTCTGGCATGCCCGTGGCGGGTTGCCGCACGGGCTGGAAGCTGACTCGGGCGGCGTGTTTTCGCGACGGACCCGGCCGACGCTTTCCCGCTAGAATGCCGGTTTTTGCCGTTTTTGGGGCTGTCAATGGATCGTCCGCGCTTTCGTGCCCGTTTTTTCCACCCGCGTTTCTGGGGGCTCTGGCTGGGGCTGGGGCTATTCTGGCTGGTCGCCCAGCTACCCTACGCCTGGCTGCTGCGGCTTGGTCGCGGGCTGGGAGCGCTGACCTACCGGCTGGCCGGTTCGCGCCGGCGCATTGCCCGACGCAATCTGGAGTTGTGCTTCCCCGACCTCTCCGCCGCCGAGCGCGAGCGCTTGGTGAGGGAGAATTTCGCCTCGATGGGCATCGCCTTCTTCGAGATGGCCATCAGTTGGTGGTGGCCGCGCCAGCGGCTGTCCCGCTTGGCGCACATCGAAGGCCTCGAGCATCTGCAGCGGGCGCAGGCCGAGGGCCGGGGGGTCATTCTCATGGCCCTGCACTTCACCACCTTGGAGATCGGCGCGGCCCTGCTCGGCCAGCGGCAGACCATCGACGGCATGTATCGCGAGCACGCCAACCCGGTCTTCGACTACGTTCAGCGGCGCGGTCGCGAGCGGCACAACGCCGATGCCGCCGCCATCGAGCGCGAGGACATCCGCGCCATGCTCAAGGTGCTGCGTGCCGGGCGTGCCATCTGGTACGCGCCGGACCAAGACTACGGGCGCAAGCAGAGCCTCTTCGTGCCGCTGTTCGGCATCCCGGCGGCGACTGTGACGGCGACGACCAAGTTCGCTCGTTTGGGCAAGGCGCAGGTGATGCCCTTCATTCAGACCCGTCTGGCCGACGGTTCAGGCTACCGACTGACGATCCATCCGCCGCTGGCGGATTTTCCCGGCGAAAGCGAGGAGGCCGACTGTCGGCGCATCAACCGCTGGGTCGAGCAGGCGGTACGCCGGCACCCCGAGCAGTACCTGTGGGCACACCGGCGCTTCAAGAGCCGCCCGGACGGCGAGCCGAGCCTCTATCGATAGCGGGCCGGCCGCTATTCCTCGATCTGCAGCCGGCGGGCGCGGGTGTAGACATAGCGGATCTGGTTGTACTCGAATGGCGAGTTGAGTTGTCCGTAGCGGAAGGGAATGCTGTCGCGCAGGTCGGTGCCCTTCAGCGCGTAGATTTCCGGATGGGCGTCGCTGGCCGTGGCAACGTTCAGGTAGTCGACCCAGTTGGCCGTCAGGAAGTCCGTCAGCTGGCCGCCGGCATCGCGCAGGTTGGACGGTCCGAGAATCGGCAGCATCAGGTAGGGCCCTTCGGAAACGCCGTAGGCGCCGAGGGTCTGCCCGAAATCCTCGCTCTGTCTGGGCAGCCCCATGCGGCTGGCCGGGTCCCACAGGCCGGCGACCCCCAGGGTGGTGTTGAACAGCAGGCGGGCTCCGGTGTCGAGGGCGCGCTTGCCCCGCCCTTGCAGCAGGCTGTTGAGCAGGCTGGGAATCTCGGCGAGGTTGCTGAAGAAGTTGCGCACGCCGCTGCGCACGAATCCCGGAGTGACGTAGCGATAGCCACGCACCACCGGTAGCAGCAGCCACTCGTCGAAGCGATAGTTGAAGTGATAAACCCGCCGATTCCAGCGTTCCCAGGGGTCCCGGACGTTGAGAATGGCGAGGCTCGATCGCTCGAACTCGCGCTGGTCGAGGCTTTGGTTGAAGTGCAGGCGGTCCAGCGGGTGCTTGAAGCCATCCCCGTCGGCGGCCGGTTCGGCGTTGACGGCCAGGCTGCCGGCGAGCAGGGCGGCGGCAATGAGCCACGGCCGTTCAGCCACGAAAGAACTCCAGCATGGCCTGGCTGTTGACCCGGTAATTGAGGTTGCCGCAGTGCCCGCCGAACGGATAGAGGGTTAGTCGCTCGCCGAAGGTGCGGCGCAGGAAGCCGAGGTCGCCGGGGCCGAGGATGAGGTCGTCGGCATTGTGCATCACGGCGATCTTGCGGCTGCCGGCCAGGTAGTCCTGCAGAGCCTGGAGGCTGATCTGGCCGATCAGTTGAGCCAGGCTGCCGCCGTTGTGACGGGCGCGCCACTGAGGGATCAGCTGTTCGGTCAGGTAGCAGCCGAAGTTGCATTGCAGGGCGCGGATGAAGAAGGGCGTGAGCGGGGTGTCCTCGTCGATCGGGTAGTTCGGCGGGGTTATCAGCCCGCGGCGGTTGAGCAGGTCGGAGGTATAGGCGATGTCGGCGGCGGCGAAGCGGAAGACCGAGCCGATCAGCATGGCCATTTCCTCGTCCGTCAGGCGCTCCTTCGAGTGCTGGAGGTCGTACAGCAGGGCCTCGTTGAGGTCGATGTAGCCGCGGTGCTGGAAGTAGCGGGTCAGCTTGCCGAGGATCAGCTCGTAGAAGGTCAGGTTGCCGGTGACGCCGGCAACCTCGGTCTGCACCAGGCGGTCGAGGTTGCGCACCGCGTTGTAGGGGTTGACCGGCGGGTTGAGCAGCAGCACGCGCTTGAAGCCGAAGCTGTGGCGGGTCTCGTCCAGCTGGCTGACGAAGGCCGCGTGGAGGGCACCGAGGCTGTAGCCGGTCAGGTGGTAGGCAGTGACCGGCAGGTCCGCCTGCTGTGCCCGCACCGCCTCCATGACCCGGTACAGATCATCGGCATCCTCGCGGCTGAGGCCGGGCGTGGCGGCACTCGAGGCGGCGGTCATGAAGTCGTAGCTGGTCGGCGAGGACAGCTGCACCACATGGAAGCCGGCCCCGTAGAACAGCCGCTTCAGGTACTCGGTGAGACTGCTGGCGTAGTTCGCGCCGGTGCCGGAGATGACGAAAATCAGCGGCGCAGGATGGTCCTGGCGGGCCAGGCGATAGCGCAGGTCTTCGACCTGGCGCAGGTTGCCCGGCAGCACGAAGCGGCGTTCGGTGCGTAGTGGCAGGCTGTAGTCCTGCTGGTCGATCTCGTCGTCGGACGGCAGGAGGGGGCGCAGTTCCGGCGGCGTAGTGGTGATGGTTGCCTCGAAGGGGTTGTGCAGCGGAAAGCCGTAATTCGCCGGGTCGATGTCGGCCGCCGGCAGGCGGCCACAGAGCAGCAGAGTACCGAGCAGGGCAGCGATGAGGGGCAGGCGGGGCATGGTCCAACCTCGTGGGTGATCTGGCCATGGGACTGCTTTTAACGCAGCGCGTGCAATCAGGATAGTCCCGCGCCGGCGCTTGCTTCCGCGCCGCTGCTGGTTATGCTGGCGGGCATTTGTCCTTGGAGTGCCCCATGTCCTCGCGCCTGCCCCTGCTTGCCCTGCTGATCCTCCTGCCGCTCTGTGTGGCGGCCAGCTACGGGTTGCGTTTTGCTTTTATGGAGGATGGCCAGTGGGTCGGCCTGTGCGCCGAGCAGGCGCAGCGCTGGGAGTGCCAGCTGCGGGCCGGGCTGGGTCTGATGATCCACTTCCGGCTGCTGGCTTGGAGCGCCCTGGCCACGGCGCTGGCCGGTTTCCTGCTGCCCGGGCGCGCCGGCTGGTGGCTGGCGCTCGCCGGGCTGTGCCTGGGAATTCCGGCGCTGGTGCTCTACACCGCCAGCCTGGCGGTGTTCGCCGTGGTCGTTGCCGGGCTACGTCTGGTTCGCCGCTGAGGCAGCCTCCATCGCTGCCGGCACCGGGGCGGGCTTGCGCAGACGCAGGCTGCGGCCGAGAGCGACCACCAGCAGCAGGCTGACCAGCGCCCAGCCAAGCGCCTGCCGGTTGAGCAGGGTTTCCTGATACAGCTGCGGCAGGATGCCGGCACCGATCAGCGCCAGCAGCAGGGCGATCTCCCGGCGCGGTCCGGCCACCGGGCGGCAGCTGTAGAGCAGCGCGGGCAGCAACAGGGCGGCGCTGGGGAAGCTGCGGTAGCGGGCATCGAACACCAGTGCCAGCATCATCACCGCCCCGGCGAAGCCGGCAGCGGCCAGCCACCAGCCGCCGCGCGCATCCAGCCAGGCGAACAAGCGGGCACGGCAGCCCTCGCGGGCCGACAGCCGCAGCACGCCGTGAAGCAGCACGATCAGGTTTAGTCCGATCAGCAGGGCGGCCCACAGCCACTCGCCGGGGTAGCGGCTGGTGACCCTTGCCAGCTCGCCCCACAGGCCGATGCAGGCGGCGCCGAGCGCGGCCAGCGGCGGCAGCAGCAGGGCCGCGGTCGTGGAGGCCGGACGCCCGGCAGCGACCAGTGCGCCGGCCATGATCAGCCCGCCGATGCCTAGCCAGAGCGGCCAGTACGGCAGGTTGGAGACCGGCCCGGCGAGGACTTGCTTGTCCTCGCGGTCGGCATCCAGCAGTCCCCAGTAGCCGCCCATCGCCCCCTCGCTCTGGCGCTTCCAGGGCTGGTCGAAGGCCTCGATCAGGTTGTAGCGCCAGCCGTGCTGCTCGGCCATGGCGACGAAGCCGCGGATGAAGCGGGCCTGGTTGACCCGGCTGGGCACGGCGGTTTCGCGCTGGCGGCCCTCGCTGGGCCAGCCGGTTTCGCCGATCAGGATGTCCTTGGGCGCGAAGCGCTGGCCGAATTCCTGGCGGACGCTAGCGACCTGGGCGAGCGCCTGGTCGATCCCGGTCGGATCGTCCTCCCAGTAGGGCAGCAGGTGGATGGTCAGGAAATCCACCGCCGGGGCGACTTCCGGGTGCTTCAGCCAGAACTCCCAGACATCGGCATAGGTGACCGGCTGGTCGATGCTGGCTTTGACCCGCTCGATCAGCGCAGCCAGATACGTGGCGGTGACCTCCTTGCGCAGCAGGGTCTCGTTGCCGACGATCACCGCCTCGACCACGTCCGGGTTGGCCTTGGCCGCCTCGACCAGCAGTGCGATTTCGCTCTCGGTCTCCACCGGGTCGGGGTTCACCCAGGCGCCGAGCATCAGTTTCAGGCCGTGCTTGCGAGCCAGCGCGGGGAGCGCCTGCATGCCGGTCATGGAGTAGGTGCGCACGCAGTGGAAGCGTTCGGCGAGCAGCGCCAGATCGGCATCCATGCGCGCCTCGCGCAGCACGAAGGGCTTGTCGAAGGGCGATTGGTCCTTGTCGAACGGGCTGTAGGAGACGCACTGCAGCTTGTGTGTGGGACTGACCACGTCCGCCAGCACGACCGGCTGGCCGGCGCCGTACCAGAAGCCGCTCAGGGCCAGCACGGCGAGAAGGGTGGCGAACAGGTAGGGCAGTAGCGGAAAGCGCGAAGAAGTGACAGGCATGGTTCGAGATCGTCTGGCAGCCGGGCCGCGCATCTTAACCGCTTCCGCCCTCGCACCGCACCGGCCTCAGGCGTGGCGATGCCGCCAGCCGCGCGCCGGACCGCCCGGCTGGCGGCGGACTTTTTCCCGGCGCTGCCAGAGCTTCTCGTGGAAATAGAAGCCCACCGAGTTGCACAGGGGCTCGACCGCCGCCACCAGGCCGCCCACCGCGATGCTGCCGGTCAGCGCATAGGTGACGACGAAGGCGATGCAGAAGTGCATCAGCGTGAAGGTCAGGGTCTTGAGCATGGTATACCTCGCAGGGAGTCGTTCCAGGGTGAGTACACGGTAACGATCCGGCGGGCGCGGCGGAAATGGTCGCTTTCCATCGCACCGATAGGGGGCGATCACGGGGGACGGCCCGGACGATGCCAATGACCGCCACATATCGACTTTGGTTCATAGAGCGGCGGGCTAAGACTAAGGTCGTCTGTTGTCCGTTCGGGGGACAACTAGAGTGTGCTTACCCCGCAACCCGTGAGGAAAATAAAAGAAATGAACGACGACGGTATCTACAGACGGATCGAGCAGAATCCGCGCTTCCGAGAACTGGTGGCAAGGCGCGAGAGGTTCGCCTGGCTGCTTTCATCCATCATGCTGGGGCTCTATTTCGCCTACATCCTGATCATTGCCTTCGTGCCGCAGGTCCTGGGGATCAAGCTCAGCGCCGAATCCGCCACTACCCTGGGCATGCCCGTCGGTGTTGGTTTGATCCTCCTCGCCTTCGTGCTCACCGGTGTCTACACCTACCGTGCCAACGGCGAGTTCGATCGTTTGAACCAGGAACTGCTCGACGAGGTGCAGAAATGATGAAGCGTTTCCTGACCGCTGCCGCCTTGCTGGCAGCCTCGCCATTGCTGATGGCCGACGCCCTCACCGGCGAAGTGCAGAAGCAGGCGACCAACTGGACCGCCATCGGCATGTTCGTGCTCTTCATCGTCTTCACGATGGGGATCACCAAGTGGGCGGCCAAGCGCAACACCTCCACCTCCGACTACTACACCGCCGGCGGCAGCATCACCGGCTTCCAGAACGGCATGGCGATCGCCGGCGACTTCATGTCCGCGGCGTCCTTCCTGGGGATTTCGGCCCTGGTGTTCACCTCCGGCTACGACGGCCTGATCTACTCGATCGGCTTTCTGGTCGGCTGGCCGGTGATCCTCTTCCTGATGGCGGAGCGCCTGCGCAACCTCGGCAAGTTCACCTTCTCCGACGTGGCCTCCTATCGCCTCGGGCAGACGCCGATCCGCATCCTCTCGGCCTTCGGCTCGCTGATCGTGGTGGCCTTCTACCTGATCGCCCAGATGGTCGGTGCCGGCAAGCTGATCCAGCTGTTGTTCGGTCTGGACTACTACGTCGCGGTAGTTCTAGTGGGTGTGCTGATGGTCATGTACGTGCTGTTCGGCGGCATGCTGGCCACCACCTGGGTACAGATCATCAAGGCGATCCTGCTGCTCTCCGGTGCCAGCTTCATGGCCCTCATGGTGATGAAGCACGTGGGCTTCGACTTCGGCACCCTGTTCACCGAGGCCGTGAAGATCCACACCAAGGGCGCGGCGATCATGAGTCCCGGCGGCCTGGTCTCCGACCCGGTTTCCGCGATCTCCCTGGGTCTGGCCCTGATGTTCGGTACCGCCGGTCTTCCGCACATCCTGATGCGCTTCTTCACCGTGGGTGATGCCAAGGAAGCCCGCAAGAGCGTGTTCTACGCCACCGGCTTCATCGGCTACTTCTACATCCTGACCTTCATCATCGGCTTCGGCGCCATCCTGCTGGTCGGCACCGATCCGGCGTTCAAGGATGCCTCTGGTGCCATCATCGGCGGCACCAACATGGTGGCCATCCACCTGGCCAACGCCGTCGGCGGCAACCTGTTCCTCGGCTTCATCTCCGCTGTGGCCTTCGCCACCATCCTGGCGGTGGTCGCCGGTCTGACCCTCGCTGGCGCCTCGGCCGTGTCCCACGACCTGTACGCCTGCGTGATCAAGAAGGGCAAGGCCAAGGAAGAGGACGAGATGCGCGTGACCAAGATCACCACCCTGTCCCTGGGCGTCGTGGCGATCCTGCTCGGCATCATCTTCGAGAAGCAGAACATCGCCTTCATGGTGGGTCTGGCCTTCTCCGTCGCCGCCAGCTGCAACTTCCCGGTCCTGTTCCTCTCCATGTACTGGAAGGATCTGACCACCCGCGGTGCGCTGATCGGTGGCGCTCTGGGTCTGGGGACTGCGATGCTGCTGACCATCCTCAGCCCGACTGTCTGGGTCGACGTGCTGCACAACGAAGCAGCGATCTTCCCCTACAAATACCCGGCGCTGTTCTCCATGATCGCGGCCTTCGCTGGCGTGTGGTTCTTCTCGATCACCGACAAGTCGAAGTCTGCTGCAGAAGAGCGTGAGCGCTTCCTGCCGCAGTTCGTCCGCTCGCAGACCGGCCTGGGAGCCAGTGGCGCCGTCGCCCACTGATCCTTCCTTCGGCAGGTCAAAAGGCAGCCTTCGGGCTGCCTTTCCTGTTTCTGGGGCAGGGCTTTTTTCCTGCCGGGGCAGCCTGCCCGGCGCTGCTATGGTTGTCCCATCGGGCCGGCGGTAGAAACAGCTGCCCTTCGCCACGGGGGGCATCCATGCTTTACCGGTTGGCTGCGGACGCGTTGCTGGTGGCACACCTGCTGTTCATCCTCTTCGTGCTGCTGGGCGGCCTGTTGCTGCTGCGCTGGCGCATCCTGGCCCTGGTGCACCTGCCGGCGATGGCCTGGGGGGCGGCAACCGAGTTCTTCAGCCTGCCCTGTCCGCTGACCGGTTGGGAGAACGCCCTGCGCCGGGCTGCCGGGGAGTCCGGATACGACGGCAGCTTCATCGAGCATTACCTGCTGCCGCTGATCTACCCGGCCGGTCTGACGCCGGGCATCCAGGTCTGGCTGGGCACCTTGGTGCTGCTGGTCAATGCCCTAGTCTACCTCTGGCTGCTCGGGCGGCGGCGTTGACTGCCAGGTTCAATCCAGCCATTCCTTCGGCACGTCCCGTTTCGCCATCAACTGGCATTGCTGGCTGTCCGGCTCGAAGACGATCAGCGCCTCGCCGCTTTCCAGCGCCTGGCGGACGCGCTGCACGCGGGTCTCCAGCGGGGTTTCGTCGCCGTTGTCGGTGCCTTCGCGGGTCACGAAGTCCTCGATCAGCCGGGTCAGGGTGTCGGCCTCCAGCAGGTGGTAGGGGATGAGCATGGGGATTCTCCGGGAGCAAAGCGGGCGGGGCCGCCCGGCCTCAATTGTCCACCAGCGTCCGAGTCGACAGGTAGCGCTCCACGGTGGCGTGCAGCAGCTGCTTGTCCACCGGTTTGCCGAGGAAGTCGTTCATCCCCACCTCGAGTCCGTATTCCCGGTGCTCGTCGAGGGTGTGCGCGGTGAGGGCGATGATCGGCACCGCCGGCCATTTGCGCAGGCGCTCCAGCAGGCGGATCTGCAGGGTGGCCTCGAAGCCGTCCATTTCCGGCATCTCGCAGTCCATCAGGATCATCTGGATCGAGCCGGGCGAACGGTGGTATTCGGCCACCGCCTCGGCGCCGTTGCCGGCCAGGCGCACATGGTAGCCGCGCTTCTTCAGCAGTTCCTGGACCACCAACTGGTTCACCGGGTTGTCCTCGGCGATGAGGATGCAGGGCACCCGGCTGTCGCCGGCGGGGTCTTCGATCGGTGCCAGCGGTCGGGCGGGCTCCATGTGCAACTCCACGAGCTTTTTGCGCAGCGCCGCGACGCCGACCGGCTGGGGCAGGCCGAGCATCTGTAGGCTGCTGCGACTGGCTGGCAGCTGCCGGCACTGCTCCGGCGGGCAGACCAGCAGCAGCCGCTGACCGGGCGCCAGGTGCGGATAGAGGGCGTCCAGCCAGTGCTCGACGCTGCCCGGCCAGGGCGCGATCAGCAGCAGCAGCGGTGGCTCGTCGAAGCCGGCCAGTTGCTCGGGCAGCTTTTCCGGAATCCGGCAGCGCTCGGTGTGCATGCCCCAGCGGCCGAGCAGGCGGCCGATGGCATCCAATGCGAAGCCATCCAGCGAGGCGAGCAGCGCGGTGTGCCCGACCAGCAACTGGAACAGTTCGTCGCGGCCCTCGCCGCTGCGCTGCAGCGGCATGTCGAAGGTGAAGCGGCTGCCGAGTCCCGGAGTGCTCTGCACCTCGATGTGGCCGCCCATCATTTCCACCAGCTCCTTGCTGATCGCCAAGCCCAGGCCGCTGCCGCCGTAGCGGCGGGTGGTGCTGGAGTCGCCCTGGCTGAAGGATTCGAAGAGCCGAGCCTGGGCCTCCTGGCGAATCCCGATGCCGCTGTCGCTGACGCTGAAATACAGGCGCTCCGAGCCGTCGCTCCGGCGACGGCGGCTGACATCGAGCCGCACCTGACCCTCGGAGGTGAACTTCAGGGCATTGCTCAGCAGGTTGGTCAGCACCTGCTTGAGGCGGGTCGGATCGCCCTGGATGTGGCGTGGCACGCCCTCGTCGAGGCTCATGTGCAGGCGCAGGCGCTTTTCCATCGCTTGGGCGGTGAACAGATTGAGGGTGTCGGACAGCATCTCCTCGAGATCGAACTCGATGTGCTCCAGGCTGAGCTTGCCGGACTCGATGCGCGCGTAGTCGAGGATGTCGTTGATCACCGCCATCAGGGTGCTGCCGGAACTGGCGATGGTGTCCACGTAGAAGCGTTGGCTGTGGTCCAGGCGGGTTTCCTTGAGCAGCTGCAGCATGCCCAGCACGCCGTTGAGCGGGGTGCGGATCTCGTGGCTCATCTTGGCCAGGAAGCGGCTCTTGGCCTGATTCTGTAGGAACGCCTCCTCGGCGGCCTGGTACGAATGCAGCCCTTCCCTGCGTAGTTGCTGGAAGCGGTCGGCCAGACCGACGGCGAGTACCAGCAGGTTGATGGCGGTGCCCAGCTTGGCCAGCGCCATCCAGTGGTCGCCGAGCAGCTCCAGGCCCAGCGCGCTGCCGGCCAGGCCCCCCAGCGACACCAGCAGGAGCGCCCAGGCAGCGAGGTGGTAGGCGCCGGCGCGTAGGCTCTTGCGCCATACATGGGCGCCGCAGCCGGGCAGCAGCAGGGCGCCGATCAGGGTGGCGAGACTGGCGAGGACGCCCCAGGCCTGCAGTCCGATCAGCGGGGCGGCGAACAGCGCGGCGCCGAGAGCGAGCATCCACAGGCGCAGGGTGCGGTCGAGCAGGGGGAAATACTGGGGGATGTTCAGAAAGTGCCGGGTGAGCTGGGTGGCGGCCAGCCAGAAGGTGAAGGTCAGCAGGTACACGGCGACCAACTGCGGGCCAGGCGACCACTGGAGCAGGAAGCCGTCGACGCTGAGTGCGAGCAGGATGGCGTTGAGGCTGTAGAGCAGGTACCAGCCCTGGCTGGGTTCGCGCAGGAAGAGGAAGAGAAACAGCTGGTAGCAGAACAGGGCCAGCAGCACGCCATAGAAGGCGCCGTTCAGGCCTTCCAGGCGTTCCTGGGCGGCCACGCTGGCCCCGCTGGTGCTGAAATACAACGGCACGCTGATCGCGCTGTTGCTCTTCACGCGGATCAACAGGGTGCTGCTGCCTGGTGGCAGTTCCAGGGGGAACCAGAGGTTGCGCACCTGCACCGGGCGTAGCCGGAACGGCCGGGCATCGCCGCCTTCTTGGTGTTGGAGCTGGCCGTCCGGGGTCAGCAGGGTCAGCCGGACGTCGTCGAGCAACGGATAGTTGATCTCGAGAAAACCGGACAGGGCCTGTGCGCGGGTGTTCTGCAGGTCGACCCGGAACCACCAGGCCGAGCGGCTGTGGCCCAGGTTGGCCTGGTTGCCCTCGATCGGCTGGAAGGCCTCGTCATGCAGCGCCAGCACCTGGGCGGCGTCGAGGCTGGCATCGCGGTCTTCGAGGTAGCGGCTGTGCGGTCCCAGGGGCAGGCGGACCTCCTGGTCCGCGAGCACGGCCGGCTGGGCGGCCCGGGCCGAGGCGAGACTCGACAGCAGCAGCAACAGCATCCAGATGATGCGCACCATCCCCAATCCTCTAGCGAGCGCGAATTTTCCCGTTGGGAACCTCGGGTCAGAAGGAGGAACTTTGCCCGGATGCCGCGGGCGCATCAAGCATCCGCTGTGCGCGCCCGCTGTGGGGCGAGGCGGTGGTACCGCTTCAGCCCCCGCGAATCAGTCGGCGCAGGGCGAAGCGGTTGGGGTGGCAGGCCTCGGCCACCTTCCGCGGCACCGGCAGCGGTTCGTCGTCCAGCCAGGCGGCCAGAAGCTCCCCGGCCAGCGGCGCGCTGAGCAGGCCGCGCGAGCCGTGGCCGCTGCTGACATACAGGCCCTCCAGCCAGGGGCAGGGGCGCTGCGGCACCTGACGGGCATCCTTGCCCAGCACGGCGTAGGTCTCGGCGAAGGCCGCGGCGTCGGCCAGGGGACCGACGAGCGGCAGGTAGTCCGGGCTGGTGCAGCGAAAGCCCGCGCGACCTGCCAGCTCCGCCGGATCGAGCCGGTCGGCCTGCAAGCGTCCCGCCAGGTCGGTGGAGATTTCCCGCAGCAGTTGCAGGTTCTCCGCATGTTCCTCGGCAGTCAGCGCCAGTTCGTCGCAGTCGAAGCGGAAGCTGGCGCCCAGGGTGTGCTCGCCAGCGCGTGGCGGGGCGACGTAGCCTTCGGCGCAGAGCACGGTCTTCAGGTCTTGGCTGGCGGCGGTCGCCGGCAAACGGCTGATCTGCCCGCGGATGCGTTTGAGCGGCAGCCCGGCGGCCTCGGGAAAGCGGGCGGTCTCCGCGCCGCTGGCGAGCACCGCGACCGGTGCCCGGGCGAGCAGCGTTTCGCCGGCCCGGGCGCACCACTGGCCGCTCTCGCGGTGCAGCGCGAGGACCTCCCGGTGGGTCAGCAGACGGATGTTCGGGTGTTCGGCCAGCTGCGCACAGAGCGCCGGCGGATGCACCCAGCCGGCCTCGGGGTAGAACAGCCCGCCGCTGTCCAGGGCGACCCCGGCCAGGGCTTCGGCTTGCTCGCGGTTCAGGCTGTGCAGCAGGTCGGCGGGGAAGGCCGCGGCCAGTTCGGCCTGGCGCGCCGCTTCCTTGGCGTCGAAGGCCAGCTGCAGCACGCCGCAGGGCGCCCAGTCGCGACCCGGTTCGAGACGCTGCAGCAGTCGGCGGGTGAAACCGAAGCCGGTGACGATCAGCCGGGAGAGCGCGGTGCCGTGGGCCGACAGTTTGAGGTAGAGCACGCCTTGGGGATTGCCGGAGGTTTCCTCGGCGACCCCGTCGCGGCGCTCCAGAATCGTCACCTGCCAGCCGCGCTGGGCCAGGCTGGCGGCCGCGGCGCAGCCGGCCAGGCCGGCGCCGATCACCAGTGCCTCGCGGGCGCCGGCAGGATGCGGCGGGCGGGCGAACCAGGGGCTGGCGGTATCCTGCACCACGCCCTCGAAACGTCCGGCGAGCATCTCGCGCTTCTGCCCGAAGCCCTTGACCCGCTGCAGGACGAAGCCCGCCTCCTGCAGTCCGCGGCGCACGAAGCCGGCGCTGGTGAAGGTCGCCAGGGTCGCACCGGGGGCGGACAGCCGGGCCAGTTCGGCGAACAGTTCCGGCGTCCACATCTCGGGGTTCTTCGCCGGGGCGAAGCCGTCGAGGAACCAAGCGTCGATGCGCGCATCTAGCTCGGGCAGGCGCTCCAGCACGTCGCCGACCAGCAGGGTCAGCACCACCCGGCCCTCGGCGAAGACGAAGCGCTGGAACCCCGGATGCACGGCGACATACTGCTCCAGCAGCGCCCCGGCATACGCGGCCAGCTCCGGCCAGAGGGCCAGGGCCTGGCGCAGGTCGGCGCGAGTCAGGGGAAACTTCTCGACGCTGACGAAGTGCAGGCGGGCATCGGTCGGCGCCGTGCGTTCGAACAGCTGCCAGGCGCAGAGGAAGTTCAGCCCGGTGCCGAAACCGGTCTCGCCGACGGTCAGCCGCCCGCCGGCCGGCAGGGCGGCGAAGCGCAGCGGCAGCGCGTTGTGGGCGAGGAACACGTGGCGGGTTTCCTCCAGCCCCGAGGTGCGGGAGAAGTACACGTCGCCGAAGCCGCGCGACAGCGGCTGGCCGTGCTCGTCCCAGTCGAGCTGGGCGTGCTGGAAGTCGGGCATGGGCGTTCTCCTGGAAAATCGGCGGCGCATTCTACCCGAACCTCCGGTCGGTGCCGGACAGCGTGTCATTCATTCGTTACGCTGAACGTATCCCCGTTGCTCCAGGAGTTTCCCATGTTCGAGTCCGCGGAAATCGGCCACACCATCGACGATGCGACCTACGACGCCCAGGTTCCGGCGCTGCGCGAGGCCCTGCTGGAGGCCCAGTTCGAGCTCAAGGAGCAGGGCCGCTTTCCGGTGCTGGTGCTGATCAGCGGAATCGAGGGGGCGGGCAAGGGCGAGACGGTCAAGCTGCTCAACGAGTGGATGGACCCGCGGCTGATCGAGGTCAGCACCTTCGACCAGCCGACCGACGAGGAGCTGGCCCGTCCGCCGGCCTGGCGCTACTGGCGGAAGCTGCCGCCCAAGGGGCGGACCGGCATCTTCTTCGGCACCTGGTACAGCCAGATGCTGCAGGCGCGGATTGGCGGGCGGATCGACGACGCCCGCCTCGACCAGGCCATCGATATCGCCGGGCGCCTGGAGCGCATGCTCAGCGACGAGGGGGCGCTGATCTTCAAGTTCTGGTTCCACCTGTCGAAGAAGCGCATGAAGGAGCGTCTCAAGGCCCTCAACGACGATCCCCTGCACAGCTGGCGGCTCAGCTCGCTGGACTGGCAGCAGTCGAAGACCTACGACAAGTTCGTGCGTCATGGCGAGCGGGTGCTGCGCCGCACCAACCGGGACTTCGCGCCCTGGTACGTGATCGAGGGAACCGACGCCAACTACCGCAGCCTGAGCGTCGGGCGCATCCTCCTCGAGGGCCTGCAGGCGGCCCTGAAGCGCGAGGGGGCGGCGCGCAGCAGCCCCCATGCGGCGCCCCTGGTGTCCAGCCTCGACAACCGCGCCCTGCTGGATGCCCTGGACATGACCCAGGCGCTGGACAAGGCCGACTATCAGGCGCAGCTGCTCGTAGAACAGGCGCGCCTGGCCGGATTGATGCGCGACAAGCGGATGCGCCAGCATGCCCTGCTGGCGGTGTTCGAGGGCAACGACGCCGCCGGCAAGGGCGGGGCGATCCGCCGCGTCACCGGGGCGCTGGACCCGCGCCAGTACCGCATCGTGCCGGTCGCTTCGCCGACCGACGAGGAGCTCGCGCAACCCTACCTGTGGCGTTTCTGGCGGCACATCCCGGCGCGCGGCAAGTTCACCATCTTCGACCGTTCCTGGTACGGGCGGGTGTTGGTGGAACGGGTCGAGGGCCTCTGCAGCGAGGTCGACTGGCTGCGCTCCTACGGCGAGATCAACGATTTCGAGGAGGAGCTGACCGGTGCCGGGGTGGTGGTGGTCAAGTTCTGGCTGGCCATCGACCAGCAGACCCAGCTCGAGCGCTTCAAGGCGCGCGAGGCGACACCCTTCAAGCGCTTCAAGATCACCCCGGACGACTGGCGCAACCGCGACAAATGGGACGCCTACTGCGATGCGGTGGGCGACATGGTCGACCGCACCAGCACCGGGATCGCCCCCTGGACCCTGGTCGAGGCCAACGACAAGTACTTCGCCCGGGTGAAGATCCTGCGCACCCTCAACGAGGCGCTGGAGAGGGCGTTTCGCGGCTGAAACGCATCGCCCTCGCCACCGTTCGTCGGCTCGTCGAGCAGCCGACGAACGGGCAGCCCGGCTCCTGTGGCCGCGGGCCCTGGCCGAGCTTGGTGCGGCAAGAGACCATCGTTTCGCCAACTATGATTGTCGAGGTTGACTGACATTGGGCATGGCCATGCGATAGCGCTTCGCCGCTATCGAAGCCCACACGAGGTCGACGGACTACCAGTCCGTGTCCTGGATGTTTTCCGGGAGGGGCAGGTGGGATGTTGCGCCGCCATGCTCCGACCCGATCAGTCTTCACGGCTGGTACACCCTCCCTATGGATGCGAGAGAGGTGGCTACCATGCCAACCCGCCAGGTTCTGTTCGGCTTGGCCCTGCTCGGTGCCGCTGGCACCGGTTGGGCCGACGATGCCATGTTCAACCTTGCCGAAGGGCCAGCCGATACCGGTTCCCGAGCGCCGGCCGGCATGGCCTTTCCGCCGCTCGGGACGCCGCCGGCCTACCGCGACAGCGACACGATCGCCGGAGTCAATGTGGGCCAGCTGTACCGGCTGGGCAAGAACACCTGGCTGGGACTGGCCTCTTCCAGTAGCTACGAGCAGGATCTCGACGAGCGCTCCGGCGTTGCCAGTCCCGTGGCGAACCTCGCCCTGGGGTTTCTGGAGACCAATCGGCTGATCGCCGACACGCGGGCGCCGCGCACCGTCACCGCGAGCGTTGCCCATCGGCTCGATAGCGGGTGGATGCTTTCGGCCAGCCTGGGCTGGCAGGGGCAGGGCTGGGGCGGACTCGACAGGAGCGCCAACGAGGCGCAGGCCTTCGGTGCCGCGAGCTCGGGTGCCTCCGAGCACCAGTACCGGGACACCTGGCGCCTCGCCTTGGGGGCGGAGCAGCAGCTTAGCGAGCGGTTGAGTTGGAGCGTCGGGGTGAGATACGGCTCTTCGCTGCGGGCCGGCAAGGGGCGGCGTACCCCGACCGACCCGTTGCCGGAGAATCTGCGCCTGGCCGCCGGGCTGCGTTACCAGATGGATGAGGGGATGGAGCTGCAGTTCGGCTACAGCCTGATCCGGTTCGGCGCATCGCCGGACCGCTCGAACTATCGGGGGCGCACCGACAACATCCTGCCTAGCGAGCCAGCCAACAGCACCCTGCGCATCATCGGCGGCGGCATGGTTTGGCGTTTCTGAGGGGCGGTCGCGCCAGGCGGCTTTTTCGGCTGCGCCGTCCAGGGGGCAGCCGTTAGCCAGGCTGTTGTCCTTGGCGCTGGCGGATATAGTCCTGGACGCCCTTCAGGGCTTCCTCGCGGCTGGCGTAGGGACCCATCAGTTGGCCCTCGCGGGTGTCGAAGAAGAACTCGTGGTTGACGACACTGATGCGGTCGGCGCGGAAGTGGGGGGTGGGAGTCGTGTCGGTCGAGCGGTGTGCGGACATGGCAGTGCTCCTTGCGTTGCTCTATGGCTCGGGGGGATTGGTGGCATGCCGCTCCTCAAGCCCGAGGGCAATGCCACCGGAGCCACAATACACGAGGCCCTGTCGGACAAACGTATGGCCGATGCTCCCTGCGGTGTTCCTTCAGCCGTGCCGGCCGGCCTCCAGCATGTCCTGGGGACGCACCCAGGCATCGAAGTCCTCGGCGCCGACGTAGCCCAGCGCCAGGGCGGCCTCGCGCAGGGTGGTGCCCTCGGCGTAGGCCTTCTTGGCGATTTCTGCGGCCTTGTCGTAGCCGATGTGCGGGTTCAGTGCGGTCACCAGCATCAGGCTGCGCTCGAGGTGCTCGGTCATCCGCTGTGGGTCCGGCTCCAGCCCCTCGACGCAATGCTGGCGGAAGTTGTGGCAGCCGTCGGCGAGCAGGCGCACCGACTGCAGCAGGTTGTGGATGATCACCGGCTTGTAGACGTTGAGCTGCAGGTGCCCCTGGCTGGCGGCGAAGGCGATGGTGCCGTCGTTGCCCAGCACCTGGCAGGCGAGCATGGCCAGGGCCTCGCACTGGGTCGGGTTGACCTTGCCGGGCATGATCGAGCTGCCCGGCTCGTTGGCCGGCAGGCGTACCTCGGCGAAGCCGGCGCGCGGCCCGGAGCCGAGCAGGCGCAGGTCGTTGGCGAGCTTCATCAGCGCCACCGCCAGGGTTTTCAGCGCGCCGGAGAGGCTCACCAGCGGCTCGTGGCCGGCGAGGGCGGCGAACTTGTTCGGCGCCGAGACGAAGGGCAGCCCGGAGAGCGCGGCGAGTTCCGCGGCGATGGACTCGGCGAAGCCGCGCGGCGCGTTCAGCCCGGTGCCGACCGCGGTGCCGCCCTGGGCCAGCTCGCAGACCGCCGGCAGCGCCGCACGGATGGCCCGTTCGGCCAGGCCCAGCTGGGCGACGAAGGCCGAGAGTTCCTGGCCGAAGGTGACCGGCGTGGCGTCCATCAGGTGGGTCCGTCCGGTCTTGACCAGCCGGGCATGACGCTTGGCCTGAACGTCGAGGGCCTCGGCCAGTTCCTCGATGGCCGGCAGCAGGTCCAGCCGCACGGCGCGTACGGCGGCGATGTGCATGGCGGTGGGGAAGCAGTCGTTGGAACTCTGCGCACGATTGACGTGATCGTTGGGATGTACCGGACTCTTGCCGCCGCGCGGCCCGCCGGCCAGCTCATTGGCCCGCCCGGCGATCACCTCGTTGACGTTCATGTTGCTCTGGGTGCCGCTGCCGGTCTGCCAGACCACCAGCGGGAACTGGTCGTCGAGCCGGCCGGCGATCACCTCGTCGGCGGCCTGCTCGACCAGTCGGGCGACCTCCGGCGGCAGGTCGCCGAGGCGCTCGTTGACCCGCGCCGCGGCCTTCTTGATCAGCGCCAGGGCATGCAGAACGGCCAGTGGCATGCGCTCCTGGCCGATGGCGAAGTTGATCAGCGAGCGCTGTGTCTGGGCGCCCCAGTAGGCTTCGTCGGGAACCTCGATCGGCCCCAGGCTGTCGGTTTCGATGCGGCTCATGCGGCAGTTCTCCTCGGGACTGGGCTGTAGCGAAGTGTAGACGCCGCCTCCGCCGGCCTCCCTTGAGCGCCCTCCGGCTTGGGCGCAGAATGGCCCGGCCGGGAAGGCCTCGTCGGAGGCTTTTCCCCTTTTGCCTTGCCTAGAAGGATGTCCGAGTGTCCCGTTTTCGAGTGCTTTGCGCCGCCTCTCTGCTGCTCTGCGCCAGCGGCCAGGTGCTGGCCGACGCTGCCAGCCATGCCGCCGCCGCGGAGAAGTTCCTCCAGGTGGTGAGGGCCGACAAGCTGACCGTGCCGGTCTACGCCCAGGTGCAGCAGATGTTCGCCCGGCGCTTCGCCGAGGCCAAGGCGCCGCAGAGCAAGCAGCCGCTGCTCGAGCGCTACCAGGCCCGGGCCAATACCGCGCTGGACAAGGCGGTCGGCTGGGACAAGCTCAAGCCCGATCTGGTCAAGCTCTACACCGGCACCTTCAGCGAAAGCGAGATGAAGGATCTGCTCGAGTTCTACCAGTCGCCGCTGGGCCAGAAGGTCCTGCAGAGCATGCCGGCGCTGACCGCGCAGTCGGCGCAGATTACCCAGGCGGCGCTGGAAGCGGCGGTGCCGGAAGTGAACAAGCTGCTTGAAGACATGCAGAAAGAGCTGGGAGAGCCCAAGAAATGACCCTCAAGAGTGAACGCATCAAGACTGCCCTGGCGGCCCTCGAACCCCAGTACTTGGAGCTGCTCGACGAAAGCCACATGCACAGTCGCGGCCAGGAGACCCACTACAAGGCGGTGATCGTCAGCCCGCAGTTCGCCGGCCTGGGCGTGGTCAAGCGCCACCAGAAGGTCTACGCCACCCTCGGCGAACTGATGGGGCAGATCCATGCCCTGGCCCTGCACACCTACACCCCCGGGGAGTGGGCGGAGCGCGGCGTCGCGCCGGATTCGCCGCTCTGTGCCGGCGGCAGCAAGCACGACCACTGAGGCCACGCGGACGAGCGGCAGTTTGCCGCAGCCCGTCCGCCCACTCCCCTTGCGGTAGACTCCCCCTGCGCCGGCCCACGCCGGCGCAGCCATTTTCAGGATATCGACAGCTTTTTTGCCGGCCAAGGGCCACACCCCCCGGCCCGGCTGACTACGATCAGAAAACGCACCCTCCACACGCGCTACGGAGTTCGTATGAGTCAGCGCCTGCTCTATGTAATGGATCCGATGTGCTCCTGGTGCTGGGGCTTCGCCCCGGTGGTCGAGGAGCTGGCCCGTCAGGCAGCGCAGGCGGGCGTAAGGCTGGACTGGGTGGTCGGCGGCCTGCGCCAGGAGTGCGCGCCGCTCGGCGAGCCGGCTCGCGAGCGCATCTTCGCCCACTGGCGGGCGGTGAGCGGCGAAACCGGCCAGCCTTTCAACTTCGCCCGGGGGCTGCCGGAGGGTCTGGTCTACGACACCGAGCCGGCCTGCCGGGCGCTGGTGGTGGCGCGCCATCTCGCGCCGCGACGGGTGGGGCGTCTCGCGCGGCTGATCCAGCAGGCCTTCTACCTGGAGGGCCGCGATGTTACCCATGCGCGCGTCCTGCTGGAGCTGGCCGAAACGGCCGGCTTCAGCCGCTGCTGCTTCGCCGAGGCCTTCGACAGCGCCGAGCAGCGGGCCGCCACCCGCGCCGATTTCGCCTGGGTCGAGCGGCTCGGCATCGCCGGCTTTCCGACCCTGCTGGCCGAGCGCAATGGCATGCTCGCCCTCTTGACCAACGGCCATCAGCCGCTGGAGCGCCTGTCGCCGTTGCTGGAGCGCTGGCTGGAGCGTGCCGCCCATGCCTGAGCCGTCCGATCGCCTGAGCTGGGCGGAGATCCGCCGGCTCGCCCTGCATCACCGCAAGGCCCTGCTGCTGGCCAACGGCGTCGCCGTGCTGGCGGCCCTGGCCAGCGTGCCGATTCCGCTCCTGCTGCCGCTGCTGGTCGACGAGGTGCTGCTCAAACAGGGCGACGCGGCGCTGCGGCTGATGGACCACCTGCTGCCCGCCGCCTGGCAGAACGCGGTCGGCTACATCGGCCTGATGCTGCTGGCGACCCTGCTGCTGCGCGGCGCGGCGCTGCTGTTCGGCGTGCTGCAGGCCAAGCTGTTCGCCGGCCTCTCGAAGGACATCGTCTACCGCCTGCGCATGCGCCTGATCGAGCGCCTCGAGCGCATCTCCCTGGGCGAATACGAAAGCCTCGGCAGCGGCACCGTGACCGCCCATCTGGTCACCGACCTGGATACCCTCGACACCTTCGTCGGCGACACCCTGAGCCGTTTCCTGGTCGCCGTCCTGACCCTGGCCGGCACCTCGGCGATCCTGATCTGGATGCACTGGCAGCTGGCCCTGCTGATCCTGCTGTTCAACCCCCTGGTGATCTACGCCACGGTGCTGCTCGGCAAGCGCGTCAAGCACCTGAAGAAGCTGGAGAACGACAGCACCGCGCGCTTCACCCAGGCGCTCAGCGAAACCCTCGAGGCGATCCAGGAGGTTCGCGCCGGCAACCGCCAGGGCTTCTTCCTCGGCCGCCTCGGCCAGCGTGCCCAGGAAGTGCGCGACCGCGCGGTCGCCTCGCAGTGGAAGACCGACGCCTCGAGCCGCGCCAGCGGTCTGCTGTTCCAGTTCGGCATCGACGTGTTCCGTGCCGCGGCGATGCTCACCGTGCTGTTCTCCGACCTGTCGATCGGCCAGATGCTCGCGGTGTTCAGCTACCTGTGGTTCATGATCGCCCCGGTGGAGCAACTGCTCGGCCTGCAATACGCCTTCTACGCCGCCGGCGGCGCCCTGGCGCGGATCAACGAACTGCTCGCCCGCGCCGACGAGCCGCAGTACCCCGGCGGCGTCGACCCTTTCCGGGGGCGCACCACGGTCGGCATCGAGGTGCGCGACCTGCGGTTCGCCTACCGCGACGAGCCGGTGCTGGACGGCCTCGATCTGTCCGTCGCGCCGGGCGAGAAGGTCGCGGTGGTCGGCGCTTCGGGCGGCGGCAAGAGCACCCTGGTGCAACTGCTGCTCGGCCTCTACACCCCGCAGTCCGGGACCATCCGCTTCGGTGGCTCGACCCTCCAGGAGATCGGCCTGGCGCAGGTGCGCGAACATGTCGCGGTGGTCCTGCAGCAGCCGGCGCTGTTCAACGACACGGTGCGCGCCAACCTCACCCTGGGCCGCGAGCGCAGCGACGAGGCCTGCTGGCAGGCGCTGGAGATCGCCCAGCTGGCGCCGACCATCCGCGCCCTGCCGCAGGGGCTGGACAGCGTGGTCGGGCGCTCCGGCGTGCGTCTCTCCGGCGGCCAGCGGCAGCGCCTGGCGATCGCCCGCATGGTGCTCGCCGACCCGCAGGTGGTGATCCTCGACGAGGCCACCTCGGCCCTCGACGCCGCCACCGAATACGCCCTGCACCAGGCCCTGGGGCGCTTCCTCCACGGCCGCACCACGCTGATCATCGCCCACCGCCTGTCCGCGGTGAAGCAGGCCGACCGGGTGCTGGTGTTCGACGGCGGGCGCATTGCCGAACAGGGCGACCACCATCAGCTGATCGCCGAGGGCGGCCTCTACGCCAAACTCTACGGGCATCTGCAGCACTGAGCCAGCGTACGGGAAGCGTCGCCGGGCGCGGGGCTTTCCTACCAACTGCAGGGCGGCGTCGGGCGGATGAACCACTGCCCCGGCGAGCCCTCGTGGAGCGTCACCGGGGTCAACCACTGGAAGAGTGAGCCGATGTCCACCCGGTCTCCGCTGGCGAGGGCGCGGAGAAAGAGGCTGCCGCCGATCACCGCCCGGCCCCCGAAAAAGTGCCCGCCGGGCGAGGCCGTGACCGTTGCGCAGGTCGCCGCGGGGACTTCCGGGTCTTCGACCAGCACCGTACGGATACTCTCGCTGCGCTTGCCGCGCCGGTTGGTCGTGCTGTAGGTGCATCCGTAGCGCCCGGTGCGGCGGGTATCGACCGTGCAGTCGGCGCCGACCGCCAGCTCGCCGTCCCGCTCGTCCGCGGCGCGGGCGCCGGGATCGACGAAGCGCTCGCCGAGCGCCAGGCGCAGCGGGTTCGGCCCTTCGATGGTCACTCGCGGCCGGTCGCTGGCCGTTGCGCCGTTGCGGGGATGACGGGCGAAGAACTCCCAGAGGATGTCCGGATGGCTGGGGCCCTGACGCAGCGCGTAGTTGCCGTCGCGGCCGTGTTCGCCGCCGATCCAGTAGTGGCCGCGGTCCTCGTCGTCCGCCGCCGGGGTTTCCAGCGGTCCCTGGTAGAACAGCGTTTCCACCAGCGAGCGGCTGGCGCTGTTGCCGTCGGCGCTGAACACCTCGCGGCGGCAGCCGTAGTCGTTGCCGCCGAACACCGGGAAGCAGCGCCCCTGCGCCGCCAGGGTGGTGGCCGGGGTGTTGAAGGGGGCGCTGCCGAAGACCTTGAGGTGGGCGTCGCGCAGGCGGCGTCCGGCGCTTTGCACCACGGTGCAGTCGTTGTCGTTCTGCACGACCAGCAGCGGGATCGGGTAGGGGTCGTCGAGTTCGGCGCGCATGTCGGCCGCTACCTGCTCGACGCTGTGGAAGCTGGCGCCGCTCAGCGGGCAGACGGCGAAGGACACCGCCTGCGCGTCCTCGCCGTAGGGCAGGCCGGCCACGCTGGCCGCTGCGGCCCAGTATTCGTTGTGGGCGATCGCCTCCGCCACGCTCATCGCTGCGCCGGAGGAGAGTCCGGCGATGTAGCGGCGCGCCGGGTCGACCGCGTGGCGGGCTTCCACCGCCTGAGCGATGCGCAGCAGGTCCTCCGCCTCGCCGCGACCGGCATGGCGCTGCCCGTCGAGCCAGAAGCCCCAGCAGTTGGGGGTGCGCGGCTCGTCGTAGTCGGTGACGAAGGGCGCGACCAAGATGAAGCCGTAGCGGTCGGCGGCGGCGGTCAGCCCCCAGTCGCGCAGCACGTCGTCGTGATCCATCCGGCAGCCGTGCAGCGCCATCACCAGGGGCGCCGCTGCGGGCAGCACGTCCGGCACATAGACCTTGTACTGGCGCTCGTGCGAGCCGGGATAGTCGGTGGCGGGCAGGCTGTAGGACTCGAGGGTGCCGGCCCAGGCGTCAAGGCCGGGCAGCACGAGCAGGGATAGGACGAGCAGGCGGAAGGTCCGTTTCCAGGGCATCGCGGCGATTCCTTCTCGGGGTGGATCTGGCGTTCGCTTGCTGCAGGGTAGAACTCCCCTGCAGTGCTGGCCAGTCCCTTCTGTGGATGATCGGTTGGGCTCACCCAGCGTTCGGTCGCTGGAGGCTGCCACCGTTGCCCTTGCCGTTTTCCCGTGCGGAGCGTGCGGCGAGTGCCGCGGATTCGCTCGCGGCGGGGCCGACCGTCACCCAGCGTCTGGCTGGCGGAGATTTGTGGTCGATACTTCGTCCATTGCCTGCGCCGAATCGGTGACACCGATGCATGCCTGTGACACTCATTCCGCGAGGACGGATCGTGGGCGGCGACGAGCCATGCCCTGGATCGTGCTGCTCCTCGCCCTGCTCGGCGAGTCTCGGGCCGATCCGCTGGCCGCGGCGCAAGAGCGTTTCCAGGCGCTGACCAGCTACCGGGCCACGGTGCGCCGGATCGCCGGCGGCAGCGAGCGGCAGGTGCTGCGCTATTTCTATCGCAAGCCTGGCTGGATTCGCATGGAGTTCGTCCGGCCGCACGAGGGGCTGGTGCTGATCTACGACCCCGGCGAGCACCGGGTACGGGTCTGGCCATTAGGTCTGGACGGCTTGCCGCGGCTCAGTTTAGATCCCGACAATCCGCTGATCCGCGGCCCGCACGGTCTGCGCGTCGACGAAACCGACGTCGGCACGCAGCTGGCGAATTTCCGGGCGCTGCAGGCCCACGGCAAGCTGGCCGTGCTCGGCGACGGGGAAATCGCCGCGCGGCCGGTCGTCGGTTTCGAGATCGGCGGGCTGGCGGAGACGAGCCGGCCGGACGTGCGACGCTACCGGGTCTGGCTGGCGCAGGACAGCCTCTTCCCGTTGCGCTTCGAAACCTTCGGCAGCGACGGACGGCTCCTCGAACGTGTCGACCTGACGGACGCGGAGATCGACGTTCCCTTTCCCCGACGGTTTTTCACGCCCTGAGGCCAAGGGCACGAACGGGCGCCGCCGGCCTCGGCCCCGCGCCTCACGGCCCGCGCAACCGTCCCTAATGCCGATCTTCCATCTTGCTCTGCTGCGATCCGTAGGCCTGATAGTCGGCGGTTTCCTCGGAGTTGGACGCCTCGAACGGGCGGTCGGTGGCCGACAGGCTGACGGCCAGTCCGGTGGCGTCCACCCGGACGACGCCATGCACCGCGCGGGCCAGCTGGAGGGCTTCGTTGCGTTGCCGGTGGCTGTTGACCATGCCGCTCAGGAACACCTCGCCGCCGTGGGTCTTGACGTGGATGTCCTGGCCGCGGGTATCCCGGGCGAGGGCCAGGGAGGACTTCACGTTGGCGGTGATCCAGGTGTCGTGGATGGTGGCGCCGAGGCCGTGGGGGGTGTGGCTGGACGAATGGGTTTTCATGATGGCGAACCTCTCGAGCCGAACAGGAAATGGGCTCGGATAGTCATGGGAAGGCCTGTCATCGGTCGTCTCCAGCCGGGAAACCATCGGTGACAACCTCCGATTAATTATAGTTGCGCAGCATCCGGCAACCGCCACACGGGCGACCGGCCGTCAGGAAAGCCTGTCGGGACGGACTGGCTGCAGCCGCTGCTTGCCCGGCGGCGGATCTTCGCCTGTGCTGAAGGTATCGGCACAGACTTCGACCGCGAGGAAGCGAGATGAACGCCATACCGGAAATCGCCCCGCACAACCCCATCGGCACCGACGGCTTCGAGTTCGTCGAGTTCACCGCGCCGAACGCCGCGGGCATCGCCCAGCTGCGCGGGCTGTTCACCGCCATGGGCTTCACCGAAACCGCCCGGCACCGTTCCAAGGAGGTCTTCCTGTTCCAGCAGAACGGCATCAACTTCGTCCTCAACGGCAGTCCCGGCGGGCCGGTGCATGCCTTCGCCGAGCGTCACGGGCCGAGCGCCTGCGCCATGGCCTTCCGGGTGAGAAATGCGGCTCAGGCCGCCGCCTATGTGCAGGCCCAGGGGGCAAAGTTGTTGGGCAGCCACGCCAACTTCGGCGAGCTGAACATCCCCTGCGTCGAGGGCATCGGCGGCTCGCTGCTCTACCTGGTGGACCGCTACGGCGAGCGCAGCATCTATGACGTCGATTTCGACTTCATCGAGGGGCGCGGCGCGCAGGACAACGCCGTCGGCCTGACCGCCATCGACCACCTGACCCACAACGTCGAGCGCGGGCGGATGGACTTCTGGGCCGGTTTCTACGCGCGCATCGCCGGCTTTCGCGAGATCCGCTACTTCGACATCGAGGGCCGGCACACCGGCCTGCTGTCGCGGGCGATGACCGCGCCCTGCGGGAAGATCCGCATCCCCATCAACGAGTCGGCCGACGACCGCTCGCAGATCGCCGAATTCATCCGCGACTACCGCGGTGAGGGCATCCAGCACATCGCCCTGACTACCGACGACATCTATGCCACGGTGCGCGCACTGCGTGCCAACGGCGTGGAGTTCATGCACACCCCGGACACCTACTACGAGAAGGTCGACGCCCGCGTGCCGGGCCACGGCGAACCCCTGGAAACGCTGCGCGAGCTGAACATCCTGGTCGACGGCGCGGCAGGCGCGGAGGGCATCCTGTTGCAGATCTTCACCCACACCCTGATCGGCCCGATCTTCTTCGAGATCATCCAGCGCAAAGGCAACCAGGGTTTCGGCGAGGGCAACTTCCGCGCCCTGTTCGAATCCATCGAAGAGGATCAGATCCGGCGCGGGGTACTGAAGGGATAGGCGCGTAGGCTGGGAAGCGGCCACAGGCCTTTCCCGCCGAAGCGCAGCGGGATCAGCTCTCTCCGCGTCGGGGAGGCGCACCGGCCATAGCGCCGGCGGCCGGGGAGGGTGGCATCGCGGGGCTCGCGGTGAGCGGCGACTGCCACTTCTGCAACTCGCGGGCCCACTCATCCAGGGGGATCCGCGCCTCCTGGTGCCAGATGCGCCGCCACAGCAGCCCGAGATGCTCCAGGCGGCCGCGGCTCATCGGCAGCCGCTCCGGCCGGGGCAGGAGCTGCCAGCGGCCGTCGTGCTCGGCGGCCAGGGCAAAGCGAAACGGATGGGCGCCGGTCATGCCCAAGCGCAGGTCGGTGACTACCAGCTTCCCGTCGATCTCGTCGTAGCGCAGCCAGTCCTGGGTGAACCAGCGCAGTCTCGCCAGTTGCGGCGAAGCGTCCAGCCCGGCCATCAGGGCGCTGCCGCGGGGCAGGCGGACCAGCTCCGGCGGCTGGCGGTCGAGCCAGCCGACCAGCGCCTCGAGGTAGTCCTCGCCGTCGTGCACCAGTACCCGCCAGAGCAGACTGTTGAAAGGGGTCGGCGCACTGAACAGCGCCTCGGCGCGAATGCCCTGGCGCTTCAGTTCCGCCGTCACGCGCCCTTCGGCCATCTGCTTGCCGGCCAGGGTCAGGCCCAGATAGAGGGTCGACAGGCCCAGCGCCCAGTACTGCCAGCGCAGGCCCCGGCCGTGCAAGCTGCACAGGACGCCGCCCAGCACCGCGCCGAGCAGCGGCAGGGTGTATAGCGGATCGATGATGAACACGCTCGACCAGACCACCGGCGGCGTGGCCAGCGGCCAGAGCAGCTGGGTGCCGTAGCTGGTCAGGCTGTCCAGCAGCACATGGGTGACCAGCACCAGCCAGATGGCGAGAAACAGGCGCCCGCCGCCGTAGCCCGGATGCGGCCTGAAACGCCGCAGCAGCCAGGTCAGCAGCAGCGCAAAGCCGCTGAGGACGAACAGGGAATGGCTGAAGCCGCGGTGGTGGGTCATGTTGGCGACGGCGTCGCCGTAGTCGATCAGCACGTCGAGATCGGGCAGGGTGCCGAGCAGCGCGCCGTAGAGCAGCGCCTTGCGTCCCTGCCAGCGCCCGAGCAGCGCGCCCTGCACGCTGGCGCCGAGCACGGCCTGGGTGAGCGAGTCCATCGGTGAGTTCCGTAAGGCGAAAGCGAACGGATAAGGTAGCCGAGCGGGGCGTGGGAGGGATAATCGGTTGTTTGGCGGATTGTTGCGGAGGGCTATCGCCGAGCGGCGCAGGAGTGCGGCACTGGGAGGTTTCAGTGGATTCTGGACTTCAGATTCCGGGTCGGCTGCAGTGTTGCGCAGCGGCGCCCGTCGGGGGAGTGCAGCGCCGGATCGTTCCGGCGCTGCTGTTTCTGTCCGGCGTTTATGGCGCGGTTGCGTCCTCCGGCGAGGTTTTCGTACTCAGGCTTTCCAGCGTCTTTTGCAGCCAGGCGCTGTAGGCCGATTGAATCTGGCTAAGGGTCGATGCCTGTTTGCTGGCATCGTCCTGATACTGCTGGACGATGTTCAGGCTGGCGTCCAGGTAGGAGGCCAGGAACTGTTGTGGGGAGCTGGCGCCCTGCATGGCCTCAGTGATCTGCTTGCCGCTCCCGAGGGTGGTGGTCAGGAAGCGGATATAGCAATTGCTCTCCTTTTCCAGGGCGGCCAGTTGGATCTCCGCCAGTTCCTGATAGGCGGTGAACAGGGCCGAGGGGTTCACCCAGTTCGTACCGGCAGGTGTCCAGTGGGTGCGCTGCAGGGAGTCGGTGATCTGTTGGGCGATCTGGAGCGTATCCTTGACCGGCGTGATGGCTTCGAACAGGACCTGCACGTTCTGGGCGCTTTCGTTCGCATAGTCATTCCAGCGCTTGAGCGCCTCGGACAACTTCGGGTCGATCGCTGCATCCGCTGTGATGGCGTCCATGGTGTTACTCCTTAGTGAGAGAGGCTGACGCGGATCGGGGCCCGGCAAGGCGGCTGATCATCTTGTGGACGGCGCGCAGCTGGGGGGCATTGCTGGTGAAATAGTCGGGGTTCGGATCGCCCGGCGAGGAATAGCCCCAGAAGTCCCAGCACCCTTCCGGATTCAGCGGCGAGGCGTTGGAGGGCTGCACCTGGGGATAGAGCATGATGAAGTCGTTGGCTTCGGCCATCTGGTTGTAGCCGGTCTGGGCGTAATACTTGTCGCCGATGACTGCCGCACCCTGTTTGCAGCCATGGAACACTACATGGATGGGACAGCTTTTGCCGCTCTGGCAAGCCGCCGGGACATAGGCATAAGCCGTGTCGCTCATGCTGGTGTTATCCGAGTCGATGAACTCCGACTGGTCGAAGGCGATGATTGGGCTGCTCAATTGATCGGCCGCCGGCTTCAAGTCCGAATAGATCTGGTTGAGTATGACGGCGGATTGTTCGAAGTTGCAGTCGTTGATATATGGAGCCTTGGTCAGGGAGCATGAGGTATCGGTATTGCTGTTGGTGATCAGCGCATGGCCGGCATCGACGCTCTTGTCGTACTTGATGGACGATTCGGGGACCCCGACCGATGTGAAGAACTTGTAGGTCTGGTCCACCACCGTGGTGGTGACCGTGTCGTCATTTTGTCCGCTGAAGATATAGATCCGGTCGTTCTTGAGATTGTCCAGAGCGCCGATCTTGCCGGAACTGGCCAACGAACTTGTCTGCTGGACCAACGAGGGGGTATTGGGACCGACGCCGGGGGTCAGAGGGTCCATGCAGGTGGTGGTGGCGTTCTCCATCAGGGTATTGTCCGACCATGACTTCGCGCACAAATAGGGGCCTCCGGCGACGATGCCGGCTCCCACCATGATGTCCGAGAACGCCACGTAGAGCTGGGAGGTCATGAAGGCACCGGACGACAGTCCCGATACCGAGGTTTTTTGAATGTCCGCGCCGTAGGATGGCAATTTAGTGGTTGGCGGTTGGGCATGGGCGGTGGTGACAGCCAGCAAAGCCGCCAGCGCAAGTCCAGCCTTGATACGAGGTGTCGGAATTTTTCTCATCGTTCCATGCGAGAGACTCCCGCCGTTCATGGCGGGGAGGGATAGCACGACGGCCGGGACCGTCCCTGTACTCGCTGTCTCCTTTCAGTGGATGCTATCTGGATTGAGGATGGGATTCGTCAAGGTTTGGCGAAGGCCGTCTTCGAGTATGGTCAAAAGGTGTGACAGTGCAAGGTCGCCGTGGGGTGGCTCATGGAGCCTGCTGCGGCCCCGGGATCTATCGGTCTGTGAGTCGATGGCTCGGGCGGCTGGTCTCCACGGATTGCAACAGGGGTGATGCCATGCTGCTGGGGGCTGCACTTTATCCATTCTCGGGCGGATAGTTGCGAGATGTTTTGAGCCGACCAAAAGTCAGGCGCTGCGTTGTCGTGAGGGGCAGGCTGCCATAAGTCGCCGTTACATATTGCGGTGAGAAATTGCAGGGTCGTGCGATTCATGAGTCATGCATGATCGTTGCTGGTGAGTGTGGTCGGTGGTGTATTCGGGCTGATGTCTGGAATAGTTTGTGTTCGGGGACGTGCAGCTCTTGTGGAGAGTTGTTGGTCGACTTTCCGGCCGATGCTTCGGTCTTGGCGAAACTATGCGGAGCGGGTAGCGGCTTCGCATAGTCAGTTAAGTGGCGATGCGGAATATATATAAGTGTTGCATATGTATTCCGGTAACTCATTTTCCTCGCGAGCGGTTATCCTGCCCGTCCCCTTAGATCGAGTCCGTCATGCTGGAAATCTCCAATACCGTCCGCCTGCCCGACGACGAGATCGAGCTGAGCGCGATCCGCGCCCAGGGAGCGGGCGGGCAGAACGTCAACAAGGTGTCCAGCGCGGTGCATCTGCGCTTCGACATCCGCGCCTCGTCGCTGCCGGAGTTCTACAAGGAGCGCCTGCTGGCCCTGCGCGACCAGCGCATCAGCGGCGAGGGCGTCGTCGTGATCAAGGCGCAGCAGTACCGCACCCAGGAGCAGAACCGCGAGGATGCGCGGCAGCGCCTGGTCGAGCTGATCCGCAGCGTGGCCAAGGTGGAGAAGGCGCGCCGCCCGACCAAGCCGACCCGTGGCTCGAAGCAGCGCCGGCTGGAGGGAAAGGCCAAACGCGGGGCGGTCAAGGCCGGGCGGGGCAGGGTGGATTACTGAACGCGCCGGTACGGGGCCGTACCGGCGCTCCAGGCCGTCAGGCGATGGCGCGGATGTCCGCCCGGGGTTCATCCAGCGCACCGAGGAACTCGTCGCCCCAGCGGCGGATGTCGTTGAAGGCGACGATGTCGAACAGCTCGCGCAGCCGCGCGCGGGCCTCGCTTCTCGGCAGGTTCAGCGCCAGGTTGCACTGCTGCACCAGATCGGCGGTGTCGTGCGGATTGGTCAGCAGGGCGCCCCTGAGCTCGGCGGCGGCGCCGGCGAATTCGGAGAGCACCAGCACGCCGCTGCCGTCCAGCAGGCCCTGGGTGGCGACGAATTCCTTGGCCACCAGGTTGAGGCCGTCGCGCAGCGGAGTGATCCACATCACGTCGGCCATGGCGTACCAGCCGACCACTTCCTCGAACGGCAGGCTGCGGAAGAAGAACTGCACCGGCGTCCAGCCGACCCGCGCGAAGCGGCCGTTGATGCGCCCCACGGCCTGTTCGATCTGCCCCTGCAGCTCGTCGTAGACGGTCATTTCCCGAGCCGCCGGGACGCAGATGCTGGCCAGGGTGACCTTGCCCTGCAGCTCGGGGTTGTCCGCCAGCAGCTGCTCGAAGGCCTTGAGCTTTTCCAGCACGCCCTTGGTGTAGTCCAGGCGTTCCACGGAAAGGATCAGCCGCACCTCGCCCAGTTCCTCGCGCAGGCGGGCCATCTGCTGCTGCACGGCGTCCCGGGCCAGGGCGTCGCGCACCCGGTCGAGATCGAGCCCGACCGGATGGGCGCCGAGACGGACCTGGCGCATGCCGGTGTCGACCGCGGTGGTCATGCGCTCCAGGCCGACCGCGCAGCCGTAGGTGACGAAGCGCGGCGCGCAGTTCTGCCGGCCGAGGACTTTCAGCGGGGTCACGCCGCGGGCGACGTCGACGAAGTTCTCCACCTGGCGGGGGATATGGAAGCCCACGTAGTCGCACTGCAGCAGGCTGCCGACGATCTGCCGGCGCCAGGGCACGACGTTGAAGACGTCCGCCGAGGGGAAGTAGGTGTGGTGGAAGAACGCCAGCTTGAGGTCCGGGCGCAGTTCGCGCAGGCAGGCCGGGACCATCCACAGGTTGTAGTCGTGCAGCCAGACGGTGGCCCCCTCGGCGGCCTCCAGCGCGGTGCGTTCGGCGAAGGCGCGGTTGACCCGCAGGAACACTTGCCAGTCGTCTTCGTTGAAGACCGCGCGTTCCCAGAAGGTATGCAGGGTCGGCCAGAAGGCTTCCTTGGAAAAGCGCTTGTAGAAGGTGTCGATGTCGGTCTTGCCCAGCGGCACGCGGGCGGCGGTCAGGCGCGGATAGCGTTCGGCGTCCACCGTGGTGTGGCTCTCGAACTCGCCGTCGCCTGCCTCGTGCTCGGCCCAGGCGACCCACGAGCCCTTGCGTCCGTCGGCGAAGAAGCTGAGCAGGGTAGGGATGATGCCGTTCGGCGAGGTCGGCCGGCGGCGCTGCAGCCGGCCATGCTCGCGGTATTCCTCGTAGGGCAGGCGGTGGTAGACGATGACCAGCTCGGCCTGGCCCGGCTCGGCGGACTTGCGGCTCTCGGCGGCGAAGCCGTGCTCGCCGAGGAAGCCGAAGTGGGAGAAGGCCTGGATGATGCCGCCGCAGCCCGGGCTGTCGGCATGCAGGACGCGGGTGCAGTTGAGGGTGCGCTCCAGCAGGGCGGTTTCCGAGCGGCCGACGCAGACGCCCTTGAGGCCGCAGCTGAGCATGCTGAGGTCGTTCAGGGTGTCGCCGGCGACCAGCACCTGCTCGGGATCGAGACCGAGGTGCTCGACCAGCCGCAGCAGGCTGCTGCCCTTGTTCACCCCGCGCGGCAGGAAGTCCAGGTAGCGCTCCGCCGAGTACAGCAGGTCGCAGTCGAGGCGCTCGGCGATGGCCTGCAGGGCCGGGTCGGCGGCCCGTTCCGGGGTGCAGAAGTAGGAGCAGCGGCGCGCCTGGGGCACGTCCTGGCGCTGCAGGTCGGGAAGCTCGGCGAGGGCGCCGGCGATCTGGCTTTCGCCGGGCCAGCGGGCGTCGATGGCGTGCTGCAGCGGCTGGATCGGCTGCAGGGTGTCGCCGTGATAGAGGCTGGCGCCGACGTCGGCGACGATGTAGTCCGGCTGCGGCAGGGTGGGGTCGGCCAGCAGCGGCAGGACAGCCTCCAGGCTGCGGCCGGTGACGTAGGCCAGCTGGATGTCGGGGTGGGCGGTGATGGTCTGATAGAGACTCAGGCGATCCTGCGGATCGCCGGCGAGAAAGGTTCCATCGAGATCGGTGGCAAGTAGCATGCGCTGTCTTCTCTCCAGTAGTGGGGCAAGTTGACGCGCCGACCTGGGCCGACGAGCTTTTAGTGTCCGGCGACCTCCGTGGCCCCGGGAGTCAGGTGCAGGTTTCCTCCCTGGTGTGTTCCGCTTCCGTCGCGGCGGACTCGGCGGTGGGTTCGGCCGCGCTTTCCGGCATCAGTTCGAGCACGGTGTGGCTGGTGCGCAGCATGGGGGTGAACTGGGCGTGCGGCTCGCTGAGCAGATCGCTCACCCGGCGCAGGCGCTGGAGGCCGTAGAGCGCCAGCAGGCCAAGGACCAGCGCGCAGTAGAGCGGCAGCCCGCGGGGGCCGAGCAGGTGCATGGCCAGGCCGGCGAGCAGCGGGCCGCAGGCCGAGCCCAGGCCGTTGACCAGCAAGAGGCCGCTGCAGCCGGAGAGGATCTCGTCCGGGTGCAACTGGTCGACCATCCGCGCCACGGCGATGGAGTAGATGGAAAAGGCCAGCCCGCCCCAGAGGAAGAAGGCGCCGAGCAGGAGGTTGCCGACCGGCAGCTGGCTGATCGCCAGCGCGACCAGCGCGGCGAGGACCACCACGCAGAGCATCACCTTCGCGCGGTCGTGGCTGTCCGAATAGCGCCCGATCGGCCACTGCAGCACGGCGCCGCCGAGGATGGTCACGCCCATCAGCAGGCCCACCCCGGCGGCGTCGAAACCGCTCTGGCTGGCATATACCGGCGCCAGGCCCCAGAACGCGCCGAGGGCCAGGCCGGACAGCCCCGAGGCGGCCACCGACAGCGGGGCGATCCGCACCAGCTGGCGCAGCTCGGTGGGCGGGGTGTCGGGCAGGGTCGGCTGGGCCTGGCGGGTCAGGGGGACGGGGATCAGCGCGGCGCAGATGAGGATGCCGGCGACGGCGAAGAGCAGGAATTCCAGCGGACTGGCGAGGTTCAGCAACTGCTGGGCGAGGGCCAGGGCGCCGAGGTTGACCGCCATGTAGACGGCGAACACCCGGCCGCGGCTGTCGCCGCTGACCCGGGCGTTGAGCCAGCTCTCGATGACCATGTACAGGGTGACCAGGACGATGCCGTAGACCACCCGCAGCGCCATCCACACCCAGGGGTTGACGAGGATCAGATGGAGCAGCGCGACGATGGCGCCCGAGGCGGCACAGCAGGCGAAGGCACGGATATGCCCGATGCGGCGGATCAGCGGTACCGTCAGCCAGGTGCCGAGCAGGTAGCCGACGAAATAGCCGGACATCAGCAGGCCGAGCAGCCCGGTGGAGTAGCCTTCGGCGACGCCGCGCAGGGTCAGCAGGGTGTTGAGCAGTCCGTTGCCGAGCAGGAGCAGTGCGACCCCGCCGAGCAGCGAACCGATGGGAGCAATCTGGGACAACATGCGTCCCACCCTAGGGAAGTTGCCGACGAATGGCAACCCAAAGACTCCCTGGATGGATCGGGTGTTTCCTTCAATTTATTGTTTTAAAACAGAATATTTTTTCCGACGAGCGGTCGTTGGCCGTTTCGCGCTGGCGCCAGGGGTCAGCCGCGGCCTTCGGGGTTCTTCGCCACCTCGTCGGTGCGCGCCGCCATGACGAAGTCGTTGCGGTGCAGGCCGCGGATCTTGTGACTCCACCAGGTCACGGTGACCTTGCCCCATTCGGTGAGCAGCGCCGGGTGGTGGCCCTCGGCCTCGGCGAGCGCGCCGACCGCGTTGGTGAAGGCCAGGGCCTGAGCGAAGTTTTTGAACGCAAAGATCTTTTCCAGCTGCAGGATGCCGTCGCGGTTTTCCACGTTCCAGTCGGGGATCTGTCCGATCAGCTCGGCGAGTTCTGCTTCCGAGACTTTCGGCGCGTCGGCGCGACAGGCTTCGCAGTGGGCTTGGGAGAGGGCGGTCATGGGCAGGCTCCGGTGCAAGGTCGAGGTAGGGTTCGGGCGGAAAACCGCTGCACGGGTTTTCCGCCCTGCGTCTGCTGTCGGCGTTCAGGCCGCCTTCGGCGGAAACTTCGGCGGATGCAGGCCGAGACGCATGGCCTGGCGCACCAGCGCCATGATGTCCTGGTTGGCCAGTTCGAACAGCTGGCGGAGTTCCGGCAGCACGAAGTAGACCGGTTGCAGGATGTCGATGCGATACGGCGTGCGCATCGCCTCGATCGGGTCGAAGGGCAGGTGTTCCGGCACATCTGACAGGCAGTAGAGGGTTTCCTTCGGCGAGGAGAGGATGCCGCCGCCGTAGATGCGCCGGCCCGCCGGGCTGTCGACCAGGCCGAACTCCACGGTCATCCAGTACAGCCGCGCCAGGTAGACGCGCTCTTCCTTGCTGGCCGCCAGCCCCAGCCGGCCGTAGGCGTGGGTGAAGGCGGCGAACCAGGGGGCGGTCAGCATGGGGCAGTGGCCGAACAGCTCGTGGAAGATGTCCGGCTCCTGCAGGTAGTCGAGTTCCTCCGGCCGGCGGATGAAGGTGGCCACCGGAAACTGTCGGTCGGCGAGCAGCTCGAAGAAGGTCTGGAAGGGGATCAGCGCCGGCACTCGCGCCACCCGCCAGCCGGTGGCGGCTTCCAGCACGCGGTTGATCTCGCCGAGCTGGGGGATGCGTTCGTGCGGCAGGGCGAGCCGCTGGATGCCGTCCAGGTATTCCTGGCAGGCGCGTCCCTCCACCACGGCCAGCTGGCGTTCGATCAGCGTCTGCCAGACGGCGTGCTCGGCTTCGGAATACGGGATCAGGCCCCGCTCGTCCGGTTGCCGGGCCACATAGGGCGTCGCGGTCATCTCGGTGCCTCCTGCGCTGCTGCGCACCGCTTCTCTTCTTATATAGGCATAGCGCGAATGGGGCGGATCTGCCTGGCGGAAACGGCATGCCGTGGTGCAGGTCGCGTACCTCGTCCGGTAAGGAGCGTCTCACAACCGGACACCACCATCGCCAACAAGCTGCGCCAGCATGGGCTGGGGCGGGAGCAGGGCGGGCCCGTTAGACCTTGGTGCAATGCTGGCCGTTGTTCCCGTCGGGTATAAAGAAGACGTCCTGGATCGGGAGATTCGATCCAAGTGTTTTGTTTGCATTCCTAGTGGAATGATGGGCGGGCGACCTCGGGTCGCCCTTTTTTTGCCCGCTCCCGCCGTTTTGCTTTTCCTTCGTCTTTGCTCGTTTGTGCCGATATCTCGCATCCGCGCTTGCGATGCGCGGGGTGGCGCGCTTTGATCGTCCGGTGCGATCCCGGCTTCGGGCATCATGCATTTCCCATAACGAGAACAAGCGAGAGACATCCATGCATCCAGCCCCCATCCGTTCCGCCCTGTTCGTTCCGGCGAGTCGCCCGGAGCGCATTCCCAAGGCGCTGGCCAGTGGCGCCGACGCGGTCATCGTCGATCTCGAGGATGCCGTCGAGGAAGGCCTCAAGGTCGAGGCGCGCGCCAATCTGGACGCCTTTCTGACCGACCACCCGCAGGCTCGTCTGCTGGTGCGCATCAACGCTTCGGTCCACCCCGAGCAGGCCGCGGATCTGGAGCTGTGCCGCCGCCAGCCGGGCATTCTCGGCGTGGTGCTGCCCAAGGTGGAGAGCGCGGTACAGGTCAGTCTGGTGGCGGCGGCCGGCAAGCCGGTGTGGCCGGCCGTCGAGACTGCGACAGGGCTGCACGCCCTGTCGGCGATCGCCCGCGTCCCGGGCGTCGAGCGGCTGACCTACGGCGGCCTCGATCTGGGGCTGGATCTGGGGCTGGCCGCCGGCAGCGAGGCTGGCGAACGGATCATGGATCAGGTGCGCTACGCACTGCTGCTGCAGTCGCGCACCGCCCGCCTGGCGCCGCCGCTGGAGACCATCTTTCCGGCCATCCAGGACTCGGCGGGGCTGGCCCGGCGCGCGCGGATGGCCTGCGACATGGGGTTCGGCGGCCTGCTGTGCATCCATCCGGGTCAGGTCGCGGTGGTCCACGAGGCCTTCATGCCCTCCGCCGAGGAACTGGCCTGGGCCCGGCGAGTGATGGTGGGGGCGGCTTCCGGCGAGGGGGTATTCGTGGTCGACGGACAGATGATCGACGCCCCAGTGGTGGGGCGTGCCCAGCGCCTGCTCGAGCGTGCCGGGCAGGCGCCGGCCTGAGTCGGCGCGACGGCGGCTGTCGTGCATGGATCGGATTCGCGCCGACCCGCTGCGGCAGTGTCGCTTCGACGCGTGTGGCGATCATCTGGGGGGGCGACGATCCACCCGCGCAGCGCCTGATCAGCCCCCTGCCGGGCGCCATTGCCCTCAAGCCGTGGTGATCATCGACTCTTGGCTGGGCCGGGCACGCAGCCTGTACGGCGACCATGACCGCTTCGCCGACAGCTACTTCAAGACCTTCAAGGGCATGTACTTCAGCGGCGGCGGTTCCCGCCGCGGCAGGGGGGCGTGCGGCGGGCGGGCCGCACGGTCGTTCGCCCGGTCCTGCTAGAATGCCGCTCGCCTTCGCCGGCGCCCGTTCTGTCGGCGCGGCCTTTCCAACGCCCGGCACCCGGAAGCTTCGTCGCCTGCCATGACTGCCCATCGAATCGGTTTTCTCCTCTGGCCCGGGGTCCGGCCCCTGACTCTGGCCCTGGCCGAGGAGGCCCTGCAGCTTGCCGCTCACGTGCAACCGCAGGCGCGTTACGAACTGTGTTTCCTGCAGGTCGAGGTGCTGCAGGAGGGCAGCTGGCGCTTGCCCGGCATACCGTGGGAGGGCCGCCTGGGTGGTTTCGACAAACTGCTGCTGCTGGCCGATGCGCCGACCGTCCGCGTGGCGCCGCCGCTGGCCGCGGCGCTCCGCCAGGTGGCGCGCGAGGGCTGCCAGCTGGGCGGGTTGTCCGCCGGCGTCTATCCGTTGGCCCAGCTCGGTCTGCTCGACGGCTACCGGGCGGCGGTGCACTGGCGCTGGCAGGAGGATTTCACCGAGCGCTTCCCCAAGGTGATTGCCACCGGCCACCTGTTCGACTGGGACCGCGACCGCCTCACCGCCTGCGGCGGCCTGGCCGTGCTCGATCTGCTGTTGGCGGTGCTGGCCCGGGATCACGGCGCCGAGCTGGCCTGCGCGGTCAGCGAGGCGCTGGTGGTCGAGCGCATCCGCGAGGGCGGCGAACGGCAGCGCGTGCCGCTGCAGAACCGCCTCGGCTCCAGCCATCCCAAGCTGACCCAGGCGGTGCTGCTGATGGAGGCCAACATCGAGGAACCGTTGACCACCGACGAGATCGCCCAGCATGTCTGCGTCTCGCGGCGCCAGCTGGAGCGCATCTTCAAGCAGTACCTGAACCGGGTGCCGAGCCAGTACTACCTGGAGCTGCGCCTGAACAAGGCCCGCCAGCTGCTGCTGCAGACCGGCAAGTCGATCATCCAGATCGGCCTGTCCTGCGGCTTTTCCTCCGGGCCGCATTTTTCCAGCACCTACCGCGGCTTCTTCGGCACCACGCCACGGGAGGATCGCAACCAGCGCCGTGCCGGCGGCCAGTTCGAGCCGACGGCGCCGGTCGAGTCGTGAACCGGAGCGGGGAGGGCTTCCGTTCGGGGGAATTTTTCGTCGCGCCGCTTCCCCCGCGCCGCACAGTGTTTAAACTGCGCCTTCCTTACGTTTTCCGCGCCGTCGCCGGAGCGTGGGGAACCCTGCGGATGGGCGTTGCAACACCCTGTCGCCCGGTGGAGATTCCCGCCGCAGGGCCGTTCCCAGAATTCTTCTTCGCTAGCCTACCGTGGCAGGAGTTTCCCGATGTCCGTTGAGCATGCTCAGGTGCAACGCGCCGATTTCGACCAACTGATGGTCCCCAACTATGCCCCCGCCGCCTTCATTCCGGTGCGCGGCCAGGGCTCGCGAGTCTGGGATCAGAGCGGTCGCGAGCTGATCGACTTCACCGGCGGGATCGCGGTCAACTCCCTCGGCCACTGCCATCCGCGGCTGGTGGCGGCGCTGACCGAGCAGGCCGGGAAGATCTGGCACGTGTCGAACATCTTCACCAACGAGCCGACCCTGCGCCTGGCGAAGAAGCTGGAGGACGCCACCTTTGCCGACCGGGCGTTCTTCTGCAACTCCGGCGCCGAGGCCAACGAGGCGGCCTTCAAGCTGGCCCGGCGTGTCGCCCACGACCGTTTCGGGGCCGAGAAGTGCGAGATCATCTCCGCGCTGGACAGCTTCCACGGGCGCACCTTCTTCACCGTCAGCGTCGCCGGCCAGCCCAAGTATTCCGACGGCTTCGGGCCTCGGCCCGAAGGTATCACCCATGTCCCCTACAACGACCTGGCCGCCCTGGAGGCGGCGATCTCCGAGCGGACCTGCGCCGTGGTGCTGGAGCCGATCCAGGGCGAGAGCGGCATCCTCCCGGCCCAGCAGGCCTACCTGGAAGGCGCGCGCCGGCTGTGCGACCAGTACAATGCGCTGCTGATCTTCGACGAGGTGCAGACCGGCGTCGGCCGCACCGGCGAACTCTTCGCCTACATGCACTACGGCGTGGTCCCAGACGTTCTCTCCACCGCCAAGGGACTGGGCGGCGGCTTCCCGATCGGCGCTATGCTCACCCGCACCGACCTGGCCAAGCACTTCTCGGCCGGCGTGCACGGCACCACCTTCGGCGGCAACCCGCTGGCCTGCGCGGTGGCCGAGGCGGTGATCGACGTGGTCAACACCCCGGAGGTGCTGCAGGGCGTGAAGGACAAGCACCAGCGCTTCAAGACCCGTCTCGAGGCGATCGGTCGTGAGTACGGCATCTTCAGCCAGGTGCGCGGCATGGGCATGCTGATCGGCAGCGTGCTGAGCGAGCCCTGGAAGGGCAAGTCCCGCGACGTGTTGGTCGCCGCCGAGCAGGAGGCCCTGATGGTGCTTCAGGCCGGTGCCGACGTGGTGCGTTTCGCGCCGAGCCTGGTGATCGAGGATGCCGACATCGACGAGGGCCTGGAGCGCTTCGAGCGGGCCATCGCCCGACTGGTCCGCGGCTGAGCGGCGCAAGACACGGGGCGGCGCATTTCGGCCCGTCCCCAAGGAGTGACGCCCCATGCTGGTGATGCGCCCCGCGCAAATGGCCGATCTGGCCGAGGTTCAGCGTCTGGCCGCGGACAGCCCGGTCGGCGTCACCTCGCTGCCCGACGACCGCGAGCGGCTGCGCGAGAAGATCGCCGTGTCCGAGTCCTCGTTCGCCGCTGAGGTCAGCTTCAACGGCGAGGAGCGCTACTTCTTCGTCCTCGAGGAGCCGGCCGGCGGGCGCCTGGTCGGCTGCTCCGGGATCGTCGCCTCGGCCGGTTATTCCGAGGCCTTCTACAGCTTTCGCAACGAGACCTTCGTGCACGCCTCGCGCGAGCTGAAGATCCACAACAAGATCCATGTGCTGTCGATCTGCCACGACCTGACCGGCAACAGCCTGCTGAGCAGTTTCCATGTCGAGCCGACGCTGGTGCACACGCCCTGGGCCGAGCTGATCTCCCGCGGCCGCCTGCTGTTCATGGCCAGCCATCCGGAGCGCTTCGCCGACGCCGTGGTGGTGGAGATCGTCGGGCCGAGCGACGACCAGGGCGACTCGCCGTTCTGGGACGCGGTCGGCCGGCATTTCTTCGATATGAGCTACGCGGCGGCCGAGCGCCTGTCCAGCCTGCGCAGCCGCACCTTCCTCGCCGAGCTGATGCCGCACTATCCGATCTACGTGCCGCTGCTGCCGGACGCCGCCCAGGAAGCCATGGGCCAGGTCCACCCGCGTGCGCAGATCAGCTTCGATATCATGACCCGTGAGGGTTTCGAAACCGAGCACTACGTCGACATCTTCGACGGCGGGCCGATCCTCCATGCGCGCACCTTCGGCATCCGTTCGATCGCCCGCAGCGCCGTGGCGCCGGTGGCTATCGGCGCTGGCGGCGGGGGCGGCCGGCTCTATCTGCTCAGCAACGGCAGCCTGCAGAATTTTCGTGCCAGCCTGGTCGAACTGGACTGGATGCCCGGCCAGCCGCTGACGCTGAGCGCCGAGGCGGCCGCGGCCCTCGGTGTCGGCGAGGGCGACAGCCTGCGCCTGGTGGCCCTGTGAGCGGGCGCGGCCGGGGCTACCCCGCGTCCGTGGCCCCTGCGGAGGAAACATGATCGTCCGTCCCGTGCGCAGCGCCGACCTGCCGGCGCTGATCGACCTCGCCCGCAGCACCGGCACCGGCCTGACCACCCTGCCGCCCAACGAGGAACGCCTGGCGCAGCGCGTCGCCACGGCGGAGCGAAGCTTTCGCGGCGAGGCCGAGAAGGCCGATGCCGACTACCTCTTCGTGCTAGAAACCGACCAGGGGCGGATCGTCGGAATCTCCGGGCTGACCGCCGCGGTGGGCCTGCGCGAGCCCTGGTACAACTACCGGGTCGGCTTGACCGTCAGCGCTTCGCGGGAGCTGGAGCTGTACCGGGAGATCCCCACGCTGTTTCTCGCCAACGACCTGACCGGCAACTCCGAACTCTGCTCGCTGTTCCTCCAGGCCGAGCATCGCAGCGGCCTGAACGGCCGCCTGCTGGCGCGTTCGCGCCTGCTGTTTCTCGCCGAGTTCCGCGCGCTGTTCGCCGACAAGGTGATCGCCGAGCTGCGCGGCATGTCCGACGCCAACGCCCGCTCGCCGTTCTGGGAAAGCCTCGGCCGGCACTTCTTCCGCATGGAGTTCCGCCAGGCCGACTACCTCACCGGGGTCGGCAACCGCGCCTTCATCGCCCAACTGATGCCCAGGTTCCCGCTCTACAGCTGCTTCCTCTCCGAAGAGGCCCGCGCGGCGATCGGCCGCGTGCATCCGCACAGCGAGCCGGCGCTGGCGATGCTCCGGGCGGAGGGCTTCAGCTACCAGGGCTACGTCGACATCTTCGATGCCGGCCCGGTGGTCGAATGCGAGACGGCGAAGATCCGCGCGGTGCGCGACAGCCAGACCCTGGTGCTGGCGGTCGGCACGCCGGGGGACGAGGCCGAGCCCTACCTGATCCATAATCGCCAGCGCCAGGACTGCCGCATCGCCGCCGCCCCGGCGCGGGTGGCGGCCGGCACCCTGGTGGTCGATCCGCTGACCGCCCGGCGCCTGCAGCTCTGTGCCGGCGCCCAGGTGCGCGCGACGCCGCTCGCCGCCCAGCCGCGAGGGAGCGGGCGATGAGCGCGCGGGAGGTGAATTTCGACGGGCTGGTCGGGCCGACCCACAACTACGGCGGGCTGTCGTGGGGTAACCTGGCTTCCCAGGCCAGCGGACAGACGCTCTCCAACCCGAAGGAGGCGGCCCGCCAGGGCCTGGCGAAGATGAAGGCGCTGCACGACCTGGGCTTTCTCCAGGGCGTGCTGGCACCCCAGGAGCGGCCGGACGTGGCAACCCTGCGCCGCCTGGGCTTTTCCGGCAGCGATGCCGAGGTGATCGGCCGGGCCGCCCGGGACGCCATGCCGTTGCTGGTGGCCTGCAGCTCCGCCGCCGCGATGTGGGCGGCGAATGCCTGCACCGTCAGCCCCAGCGCCGACAGCGCGGACGGGCGCGTGCATTTCACGCCGGCCAATATCAACGCTACCTTCCACCGCTCCATCGAACATCCCACGACCGGTCGCCTGCTGCGGGCCATGTTCGCCGACGAGCGGCACTTTGCCCATCATCCGGCGCTGCCGACGGTGAGCCAGTTCGGCGACGAGGGCGCGGCCAACCACATGCGTTTCTGTCGTAGCCACGGCGAGCCGGGGGTGGAGTTCTTCGTCTTCGGCCGTAGCGCCTTCGACCCTGGCCATCCGGCGCCGCTGCGCTTGCCGGCGCGGCAGACCCAGGAGGCCAGCGAGGCGGTGGCCCGCCTGCACGGGCTGGAGGCGGAGGCGCTGGTTTTCGCCCAGCAGAATCCGGCGGTGATCGACCAGGGGGTGTTCCACAACGACGTGATTGCGGTGGGCAATGGCGAGGTTCTGTTCCACCACGAGGACGCCTTCCTCCACGGCGTGCAGGCGCTCGCCGAGCTGCGCGTCAAGCTCGCCCGTCGCGGCGGCCGGTTGCAGGCGATTAGCGTGTCGCGCGAGGAGGTGAGCGTTGCCGAGGCGGTGCGTTCCTACCTGTTCAACAGCCAACTGCTCGATCGCGCGGACGGTTCGATGCTGCTGGTGGTGCCGGAGGAGTGCCGTGCCAGCGACAGCGTCTGGCGCTATCTGACGCGCCTGATCGCGGCGGGCGGGCCGATTCGCGAGATAAAGGTGTTCGACCTCGAGCAGAGCATGCGAAGCGGCGGCGGTCCGGCCTGCCTGCGACTGCGCGTGGTGCTCGACGAGCGCGAGCGGCGTGCGGTCAATCCGGGCGTGCTGTTCGACGACGGCCTGTATGCCCGCCTCGACGTCTGGATCGAACGCCACTACCGCGACCGCCTGAACGAGGCCGACCTGGCCGATCCCCAACTGCTCGCCGAGTGCCGCACGGCGCTGGACGAGCTGACGCAGCTGCTGGGACTGGGCTCCGTCTATCCTTTTCAAATCGACTGAACCCGCCGTCTGTGGCGGCCTACCCCTGGAGCTGATCAATGACCGATGCCCTGCAACTCGTTCTCGAAGACACCGATGGCACCCAGCTGGAAACCTCCTGCACCCGTTTCGCGGTGATCTGGCAGGGCCGCGAGCTCTGGGTCCAGCAGGCCAACGGTCAACTGCTGATCGGTGTGGATGTGGATGAGGGCGATACCGAGTACGCCAACCTGCTGCTGCGCCCGATGGCCACCAATCTGGTCAGCCTGCAACTGGAGATGGAGCCGGCCGAGGCGGGCGATGACGACCATGTGCATGGCCCGGAATGCGACCACTGATCGTTACGCCTGTAGCCTGAGTCCGCCGGTGGCTCCTGTGCCGGCGGCGAGAGTCCCGCACTACCGAGGGTGTCTGTCGGTCCTTTCGGCCAGTGGGGACCCTTGGCTGCCTCCTTCTACGCCCACTCCGGGCGCCTGCACCACGACCGGCACACCGGCCTGCGCGCATTGCAGATCGGGCCGTTCGTCCGCTTCGCCGGTCTGCAGCGGGCCGGAATCCTGACGGTGCCGATTGTCCCGCAGCCGGCCGGGCGCGCGGCTCGGCGATGGAAGAAAGCGCTACCGTGGTCGCCCGGGGCCGATATAATGCGTCCTTTTGCCAACCTTGCCGTGGCCGCAGCTTTCCCTGGACCCATTCATTTATGAAAAGCGCAGAAATCCGTGAAGCCTTCCTCCGCTTCTTCGAAGAGAAGGGGCACACCCGTGTGGCCTCCAGTTCGCTGATTCCGGCGAACGACCCGACCCTGCTGTTCACCAACGCCGGCATGAACCAGTTCAAGGACTGCTTCCTCGGCCTGGAAAAGCGCGCCTACACCCGCGCCACCACCAGCCAGAAATGCGTGCGCGCCGGCGGCAAGCACAACGATCTGGAAAACGTCGGCTACACCGCGCGCCATCACACCTTCTTCGAGATGCTGGGCAACTTCAGCTTCGGCGACTACTTCAAGCGCGATGCCATCGCCTACGCCTGGGAGTTCCTGACCTCGCCGAAGTGGCTGAGTCTGCCCGCCGAGAAGCTCTGGGTCACCGTCTATGCCAGCGACGACGAAGCCTACGACATCTGGACCCGGGAAGTCGGCGTACCGGCCGAGCGCATGGTGCGCATCGGCGACAACAAGGGCGCGCCCTACGCTTCGGACAACTTCTGGGCGATGGGCGACACCGGCCCTTGCGGTCCCTGCACCGAGATCTTCTTCGACCACGGCGAAGGCATCTGGGGCGGCCCGCCCGGCAGCCCCGAAGAGGACGGCGACCGCTACATCGAGATCTGGAACAACGTGTTCATGCAGTTCAACCGCACCGCGGACGGCGTACTGCACCCGCTGCCGGCGCCCAGCGTGGACACCGGCATGGGCCTCGAGCGGATCAGCGCGGTGCTCCAGCACGTGCACTCGAACTACGAGATCGACCTGTTCCAGAACCTGCTGGCCGCTTCCGCGCAGGCTATCGGCTGCGCCAACGACGGTGCGCCGTCGCTCAAGGTAGTGGCCGACCATATCCGCTCCTGCGGCTTCCTGGTCGCCGACGGGGTGACCCCGTCCAACGAGGGCCGCGGCTACGTGCTGCGCCGCATCGTTCGTCGCGCCTGCCGCCACGGCAACAAGCTCGGCGCCAAGGGTACCTTCTTCTACAAGATCGTTAGCGCGCTGGTAGCCGAGATGGGCGAGGCCTATCCGGAACTCAAGCAGCAGCAGACGCATATCGAACGGGTGCTGAAGACCGAGGAAGAGCAGTTCGCCAAGACCCTGGAGCAGGGCCTGAAGATCCTCGAGCAGGATCTGGCCGAACTCAAAGGTTCGGTGATTCCCGGCGAGGTGGTGTTCAAGCTGTACGACACCTACGGCTTCCCGGTCGACCTGACCGGCGATATCGCTCGCGAGCGCGAGCTCTCCCTCGACGAGGAGGGCTTCGAGCGTGAGATGCAGGCCCAGCGCGAGCGTGCCCGCTCCGCGAGCGCCTTCGGCCTGGACTACAACAGCCTGGTCAAGGTCGATGCCGACACCCGCTTCACCGGCTATGACGAAACCTTCGGCCAGGGCCAGGTGATTGCCCTGTTCCGGGACGGTGCGGCGGTCGAGCAGCTTGGCGAAGGCGAGGAGGGCGTGGTGGTGCTGGATCGTACGCCGTTCTACGCCGAGTCCGGTGGCCAGGTCGGCGACTGCGGCTACCTGAGCGATGCCGGCGGCGTGTGCTTCGAGGTGCGCGACACCACCAAGGCCGGCGGTGCCTATCTGCACCACGGCGTGGTCGGCGCAGGCAGCCTGCGTGTCGGTCAGGCCCTGGACGCCCAGGTCGATGCCTCAGTGCGGGGCGCCACTGCGCTCAACCACTCGGCCACCCACCTGCTGCATGCCGCGCTGCGCCAGATCCTCGGCGAGCATGTGCAGCAGAAGGGGTCGCTGGTCGACAGCCAGCGCCTGCGTTTCGACTTCAGCCACTTCGAGGCGATCAAGCCCGAGCAACTGAGGGCGCTGGAAGCGCTGGTCAATGCCGAGATCCGCAAGAACGCGGCGGTGGAGACCGAGGTCACCGACATCGATACGGCGAAGAAGAAGGGCGCCATGGCCCTGTTCGGCGAGAAGTACGGCGACAGCGTGCGCGTGCTGAGCATGGGCGACTTCTCCGTCGAGCTGTGCGGCGGCATCCATGCCCGCCGCACCGGCGACATCGGTCTGTTCAAGATCGTCAGTGAGGGGGGCGTGGCGGCTGGCGTGCGACGCATCGAAGCGGTGACCGGCGCGGGCGCACTGGCCTATCTGAACGAAGCCGAGCAGCAGCTGAAGGAGGCTGCCAGCCTGGTCAAGGGCAGCCGCGACAATCTGCTGGACAAGCTGGCTGCCCTGCTCGAGCGCAACCGCCAGCTGGAGAAGGAGCTGGAGCAGCTCAAGGCCAAGGCGGCGAGCAGTGCTGGCGACGATCTGGCCGCTTCGGCGCGGGACGTGAAGGGCGCGAAGGTGCTTGCCGCCCGCCTCGACGGTCTGGACGGCAAGGCCCTGCTGGCGCTGGTCGACCAGTTGAAGAACAAGTTGGGCAGTGCGGCGATCCTCATTGGTGGCGAGTTCGACGGCAAGGTCGTGCTGGTCGCCGGGGTTACCCAGGATCTGACTGGCAAGCTCAAGGCCGGCGAGCTGATGAAGCAGGCTGCAGCCGTGGTCGGCGGTAAGGGCGGCGGTCGCCCGGACATGGCACAGGGCGGTGGCACCGATGCCGGCAAGCTGGACGAGGCGCTGGCGTTGGCTGTGCCGTTCGTCGAGCAGGGCCTGTAACGGCCTGCTTCCCGACCCCGAGCCGCGCCGGCCGGCCTTGGCAGTCGGCGCGCTGGAAATGTTTAATGGCGCCCTTTACGGGCTTAGGTGGCTTTTTAAATGGCGTTGATCGTACAGAAATTCGGGGGCACCTCCGTCGGCTCCATCGAGCGTATCGAGCAGGTGGCCGAGAAGGTCAAGAAATTCCGCGAGAACGGCGACGACATCGTGGTCGTGGTTTCCGCCATGAGCGGCGAAACCAATCGTCTGATCGGCCTGGCCAAGCAGATCAGCGAGCAGCCCGTACCGCGCGAGCTGGATGTGATGGTGTCGACCGGCGAGCAGGTGACCATCGCCCTGCTGGCCATGGCGCTGATCAAGCGCGGCGTGCCGGCGGTATCCTATACCGGCAACCAGGTACGCATTCTCACCGACAGCTCCTTCACCAAGGCGCGAATCCTGCAGATTGATGATCAGAAGCTGCGGGCCGACCTCAAGGCCGGCCGCGTGGTGGTGGTCGCCGGTTTCCAGGGGGTAGACGAGCACGGCAACATCACCACCCTCGGGCGCGGCGGTTCCGACACCACCGGGGTGGCCTTGGCGGCGGCTCTGAAGGCCGACGAGTGCCAGATCTATACCGATGTCGACGGCGTCTACACCACCGACCCGCGCGTGGTGCCCAAGGCCCAGCGTCTGGACAAGATCACCTTCGAGGAAATGCTGGAAATGGCCAGCCTGGGCTCCAAGGTACTGCAGATTCGCTCGGTGGAGTTCGCCGGCAAATACAATGTCCCGCTGCGCGTGCTGCACAGCTTTCAGGAGGGGCCGGGCACCCTCATTACCATCGATGAAGAGGAATCCATGGAACAGCCGATCATTTCCGGCATCGCCTTCAATCGCGACGAAGCCAAGCTGACCATTCGCGGCGTACCGGACAATCCCGGTGTGGCGTTCAAGATCCTCGGGCCGATCAGTGCGGCCAATATCGAGGTGGACATGATTGTGCAGAACATCGCGCACGACAACACCACCGATTTCACCTTCACCGTGCACCGCAACGATCATCTGAGCGCCATGCGCGTGCTGGAGAACACCGCGCGCGAAATCGGTGCGCGTGAGGTCATCGGCGATACCGACATCGCCAAGGTTTCCATCGTCGGAGTGGGTATGCGCTCCCATGCCGGAGTCGCCAGTCGCATGTTCGAAGCTCTGGCCAAGGAAGGTATCAACATCCAGATGATCTCGACGTCGGAAATTAAGGTTTCCGTGGTCATTGAGGAGAAGTACCTGGAGCTGGCGGTTCGCGCCCTGCACACCGCGTTCGAGTTGGATGCTCCCGCCCGCCAGGGCGAGTGAGCCAGTGATCGACGAAGGCGCGGATATCCCGCGCCTTCGTCGTTTTGCCCGGGTGAGGAGGGCTTTTCTTTCGCCAGCCCTGGTCAATACTTGGGTGTATATTCCTTGAGGTATGCTGGGGATATAGCCATTTTTATTTTTTGCAGACTGTTGTCCTGTTGACTTCCCATAAAAGGAGAAAGGAATGCTGATTCTGACTCGTCGGGTCGGAGAGACCCTGATGGTGGGTGATGATGTGACGGTCACCGTATTGGGTGTGAAAGGTAACCAGGTGCGCATTGGCGTCAATGCGCCGAAAGAGGTCGCAGTACATCGCGAAGAAATCTACCAGCGCATTCAGAAAGAAAAAGATCAAGAGCCAAGCCACTAATTTTTATCGATTTTTGGCTTGGCAAGCGGGGCAAAGGCGGGTATGATTCGCCCCGTGTTGCGGAGGGGTGGCCGAGTGGCCGAAGGCGCTCCCCTGCTAAGGGAGTACACCTCAAAAGGGTGTCGGGGGTTCGAATCCCCCCTCCTCCGCCATTCACAAGTGTTGTAGGGGTAGGTTTTCTGCGGTGGTATCGGTAAGTTGATGAAATTAACCGAAATTATTGCTTGAACATCGAAGCTGGATCTCTATAATGCGCACGCTTAGCGCACTCATAGCTCAGCTGGATAGAGTACCCGGCTACGAACCGGGCGGTCGGAGGTTCGAATCCTCCTGAGTGCGCCATATTTGAACCTCCTTCTTAAGGTCGGTTCGAAACCAGCGGTGATCTGGTCTATCAAGCGCCACATGCACTCATAGCTCAGCTGGATAGAGTACCCGGCTACGAACCGGGCGGTCGGAGGTTCGAATCCTCCTGAGTGCACCATAACCAAAGGGCCTGCAGCAATGCAGGCCCTTTTTTATTTTCCGCCCTTGATGCCGACGCAGTTGTGCTCGTCGAAGTCGATCTGTCGCGTGTTGCCTGCGTTGTCGCGGTACTGATAGCTGGTCCGGCCGTTGCGGCTGGAGATCTTGTCCGGCTTGCCGAAGGCGCTGTCTACGTCCGTGCGGGTCATGCCTGGGCGCACTTCCTTTTTGATTATCGCCTCGCGGCGTTCCCGGTCGGTGATGCGATTGCCGCAGCCATCATCCTGCTGGCCGACGATGGTCGGTTCCTGCGGGTTGCTCTGTTTCGTGGCGCGGGCTGTGCGCTCCGGGGTGTCGCTTGCCATGGGGATGGGCCTGTCGTTGCCAGGGCTGGCATTGAAGGCGTTCTGTAGTTGCTGCTGCTGGTCTGTCGGGCAGCCGTGGCGGGTGAAGGTAATGCGGCCGTCGGAGGCTACGCAGCGATACACGGACGAAGCGAAAAGCAGTGGTGAAGAGCAGAGCAGTAGCGCCGTCACTGCGGCGCGCGGCAATCCATGCATGAGGGCCTCCTTGGCTTTGGGGCACCAGACTAGCGCGTGCCTGTGCATGCCGGCGTGTTCCAGGTCTCTTCGCAAGCGTCGTGCAGTGATATCGAGCCGAGCTTCGCGCTGCAAGCGCTTGTTCTCACCAGCATTCCGACGAGTGCAAAGCCGTCGGGCAGTGTTATTATTGCGTCTGTCAGTCCCGCCGGGGCTTGTGGAAATCCACCATGGACTTACCCAGTAGTTACTCCAGAACCCGATTCGTGCAATCGCGCATTGACTGATTGAGACCCTTGGCGTGCTCCGCTGCTGGGGGTGGAGCGTGCCATGACTGAAGTTGAAGCCAAGAAGCAGCAGGAAAGTCTGCCGGAACGTCTCGCCCAGGTCGTCGACCTGCTGCACCGGCACAAGCTGGTCGAGAACCTGACGCACCGTCAGGAGGGGGCGCACCATGATCTGGTCGAGGATCTGGTGCATCGGCAGAATCTGGTGGAGCTGCAGCGCAAGCTCGACGAACTGCACCCGGCAGACATTGCCTATATCCTCGAAGCCCTTCCGCTCGCTGACCGCTTGAGCGTCTGGCAACTGGTCAAGGCCGAGCGCGACGGCGACATCCTTCTCGAAGTATCCGATGCGGTTCGCGAAGCGCTGATCGCCAACATGGACGATCATGAGCTGATCGCCGCCGCCAAGGAGATGGGGGCCGACGAGCTGGCGGACTTGGCTCCCGAGTTGCCGCGCGATGTGATCCACGAACTGATGGAGTCTCTCGACGCCCAGCAGCGCGAGCGGGTGCGTTCGGCACTCTCCTACGACGAGGATCAGGTTGGCGCGCTGATGGATTTCGAGATGGTCACCATCCGCGAAGACGTCAGTCTGGAAGTGGTGCTGCGCTATCTGCGACGTTTGAAGGAGCTGCCGGGGCACACCGACAAACTGTTCGTGGTGGATTACGACGGGCTGCTGAAGGGGGTGCTGCCCATCAAGCGCCTGCTGGTCAGCGATCCCGAGCGGCAGGTTGCCGAGATCATGGCGCTCGATCCGGTGTGTTTCCATCCGGAGGAGGACGCCTACGATGCTGCCCAGGCCTTCGAGCGCTACGACCTGGTTTCCGCGCCGGTGGTGGATAAGAACGGCAAGCTGGTCGGTCGTCTGACCATCGACGCCATGGTCGACCTGATCCGCGAGGAGGGCGAAAGCGAAGTGCTGAATATGGCCGGCTTGCGCGAGGAGGAGGACATCTTCGCCTCGGTGTGGAAGTCGGTCGGCAACCGCTGGGCCTGGCTTGCGGTGAACCTGGTCACTGCCTTCGTCGCCTCACGGGTGATCGGCCTTTTCGAGGGGGCCATCGAGAAGCTGGTGGCTCTGGCGGCACTGATGCCGATCGTCGCAGGCATCGGCGGTAACTCCGGCAACCAGACCATCACTATGATCGTTCGGGCGATGGCTCTAGGCCAGATCAATACGGGCAAGACAGCCCGCCTGTTGGTCAAGGAGCTGGGGGTGGCGCTGATCAATGGCCTGGTTTGGGGTGGGGTGATCGGCGTGGTGGCGGGTGTCCTTTACGGCAACTGGTCGCTGGCTGCGGTGATGACAGGGGCAATGACTCTGAACCTGTTGTTGGCTGCCCTGATGGGCGTGCTGATTCCCATGACGTTGGCTAGGCTTGGGCGCGATCCAGCCATGGGGGCCAGTGTGATGATCACTGCCATGACGGATAGCGGTGGCTTCTTCATCTTCTTGGGATTGGCCACGCTGTTCCTGCTTTGAGTCGGCGTCGACGCCGAAGAAGCGAGTCGGCGGGGCGGTTCAGAATGCGATGAGCGGCCGAGGCGAGGTTTGCATATGGCTCATGTCGATCACCGAGTCGCATGGGCTTGAGGGGGCGCTTTGATGCAACGTCGCAGCGCCGAAGAGGGGCAGATCCTCCTGCCCAGAACAGGCCTATGGATATAGGCCTGTTCTCTGCACCAGCTTCTGACGGTTCAGGAAAAAATCTGATCGAAGACAGTGCATGTCGATCATGCGACTACTGCTCGCTGGCCAGGCCTTCAGTCGCGAGTTCGCTATCCTGCGCGATCAGGGCGACCAAGGCATTCTGCTGGCGTCGGGTCAGTTGCCGGAAGCGCTGCAGAAGCTCCCGCTCATGCAGGGAGAGTTCGGGACTGTCCAGACGCAGGCTCAGGTCCTCGCCCAAGGCATCTTCCTGAAGCAGGCTCTGCTCCAGACGTGCAATGATCTCCGAATTCATGCTGCGGTGGTGGTTGCGTGCCACATCCGCGATGCGTTCGCGCATGCCGTCGGGCAGGCGAACGACGAATTTGTCGGCGGTACGGCTGGAGTAGATTGCCTGTTTCATAGGTTGCATAGTGTCGACCGGTGAGTTGTTATAGAGTGCTGGCAATTAGCTTGCAAGTGCGTTTTCGGTATGACCCTCGCTTGCTGCAGTGGTTCACTCTTCTCAATGCTTGAATCGATTGCAAGCGGCGAGATGAGCCGATCTATCTGCATGTTTTATTGGCAGCGCGATGCCTTGTGTGGCAATCCTGCACCAAGCCCAAGAGTCGACTGTGCGAATGGCGTGTTGTTCCGTGGCAATCCCTGCTTCTATGCGGTGCGCATGACAAAAAGTATTTTCATGGCTAAAATGCCGCTCCATCGCCGTTGGCCCATTGATTGACCAACGCGCTGGCGTGTGTGCTCGCGGGCAACCGCAGATGCACCACGTTCGACGATAGTTCAACTATGTCCCCTTAGTTCAATGGATAGAACAAGCCCCTCCTAAGGGCTAGATGCTGGTTCGACTCCAGCAGGGGGCGCCACCACTACGGTTCAGAACGCCCACGAAAGACTCCAGAATCCCTGCCTAGAGCGGGGTTTTTTGTTTCTGGATGCATGTGGCGCATCTCTATCCCCATCCCAGCGTGACTGCCGTGACAGCCAGGTAACGTCCGGCCTTGGCCAGGGCGACGATGAGCAGAAAGCTCGGCAGCGGTTCGCGCATGATGCCGGCCACCAGGGTCAGTGGATCGCCGACGACCGGAAGCCAGCTGAGCAGCAGCGACCAGCGGCCATGACGGCGATACCAGCGTTGGGCGCGTTCCAGTTGCGCGGTATCGGCTGGAAACCAGCGCCGCTCCTGGTAATGCTCGATGGAGCGGCCGAGCAGCCAGTTCACCAGCGAACCCAGCGTATTGCCCGCGGTGGCTGCAGCGAGCAGTCCTCCCGTCGAATGGGAGCCATCCAGCAGGAGGCCGGCCAGTGCGACCTCCGACTGCGCTGGCAAGAGCGTCGCGGCGGCCAGAGCCAGCAGAAAGAGTCCAGTGTAGACCATGGGTTCCGTCATTGAGCGTTCGTCGTCGATAGGCGCGTGCGGTTTGTGCCAAGGGTACGGCATCGCTGCTGGGCGAGGGGAGATGTCTTGACTTTCGGGGCGGCCTGGACGGCTTGAACTCCCGGGCATCGGCTGCGTACTGTGTACTGACTGCCGTGAAAGGAGAGGCTCCGTCATGATCAAGCCTCAGCTGTCTCTCGCCGAGCGTCTGGCCGGTGTCGAGGAGGTCGAATGCGTCACGCCCGATCTCAACGGGGTGCCCCGCGGCAAGGTGATGACCGCCGCGGGCTTTCTCGAGGGGCGGCGTCTGCAACTGGCGCGCGGGGTGCTGCTGCAATGCATCATGGGCGGCTATCCGCCGGCTCGCTTCTATGGCGGCGACGACGGCGATCTGCTGCTGGTCGCCGACCCGCGGCAGATCCATCTTCTGCCCTGGTGCGAGCGGCCGCGGGCGCTGGCGATCTGCGATGCCGAGGAACTCAAGGGGGGCGGTTCGCTGCTGTCCACTCGCACCCAGCTCAAGCGGGTGCTGGCCGCCTACGCCCGCCAGGGCTGGCAGCCGGTGGTGGCCACCGAGCTGGAGTTCTTCGTCTTCGCCCCGCATGGCGATCCACAGCAGCCGTTTCAGCCGCCGACCGGACTCGATGGGCGGCGCGAATCCGGTTTTTCGGCCTTCGGCATTTCCTCCAGCAACGGCCTGCGGCCGTTCTTCGAGGACGTCTACCGCTGCATGGCGGCGCTCGACCTGCCGCGCGATACCTTCATGCACGAGATGGGTATCAGCCAGTTCGAGATCAACCTGCTGCACGGCGATGCCCTGCAGCTGGCCGACCAGACCTTCCTGTTCAAGTACCTGCTCAGGGAGGTGGCGCTCAGGCACGGGCTGATGGTGGTGTGTATGGCCAAGCCGCTGGCCGGGGTTCCCGGCAGCTCCATGCATATCCATCAAAGCCTGGTGGAGTCGGGCAGTGGGCGGAATCTGTTCAGTGACGAGCACGGCGAACCGACGCTGGCGTTCCGCCACTTCATCGGCGGCCAGCAGCGGGCGCTCGCCGACTTCACCCTGCTGTTCGCCCCGCACGTCAACTCCTACCAGCGGCTGTGCCATCCCTATGCCTCGCCGAATAACGCCTGTTGGTCCCACGACAATCGTGCGGCGGGCTTGCGCATTCCGGCTAGTCCGCCGGCGGCGCGGCGGGTCGAAAACCGTCTGCCGGGCGCCGACGCCAATCCCTACCTGGCCATCGCCGCCAGCCTGGCTGCCGGGCTGTTCGGGCTGCTGCAACAGGTGGAGCCGAGCGCGCCGCTGCAGGGCGAGTTCCAGGTGCCGGAAGCCCTGACCCTGCCGAGCGGCATGCCGGTTGCGCTGGCTCGCCTAGAGCGCAGCCAACTGGCGAGAGAGTTGTTCGGCGACGAATTCATCGAGGGGTACGTCGCCAGCAAGGGCCTGGAGCTGGCTAGCTTTCTCGACGAGATCACCCCTTGGGAGCGGCGCATTCTGGCAAGCCAGGCCTGAGTGCCCGGGGTCCTTCCGTTCGTGGCCTGCCCCGGTGGAGGCAGAGGACCTTTGATCGGTACAGGCGGGCGCCGTGCTGTGACGGTCATGGGATCAGGCGTACTGTAGGGCCGATGTGGCATTTGCGCTTGGCTTGGTCATGGCGCGGCAGCCCGCTGGCCGACTGGCGCATCACGAGGGAGACCCCTGGCATGACCCTGTCGATTTCCTTGCACTTGCTGGTCCACGCCCTGGCCCCCGGTCAGGTCAAGCCTCGCCTGATCCCAAGTCTGGGCGAGGATGGTGCATGCGACCTGCAGCGCCTGCTGGTGGAGCGTGCGCTGAACCTGCCGGCGAGCGATTTCCAGGAGCGCTTCCTCTGGCTCGACGAAGGCCCCGACGAAGCGCTGGGCGCCATGGCGGAGGCCTGCGGCTGGGCCGTCGTCGAGCAACCGGCGGGCGACTTGGGCGAGCGGATGCGCCGTATCGCGACCCTCGGCCTCTGTACCACCGATGCGGTGATCCTGATCGGCAACGATTGCCCGGCACTGGACGGCGACTACCTGAATGCTGCCTGCGCGGCCCTGCACGAGGGGGATGCGGTGCTCGGGCCGGCCGAGCACGGCGATTATGCCCTGCTGGGTCTGCGGCGGGTCGATCCGCTGCTGTTCGAGGCGCTTCCCTGGGGCTGCGAGGAGGTGCTGCCGATCACCTGCGAGCGCCTGCGTCAGCTGGGCTGGAAGCACTGCCTGTTGCCGCGGCTGTGGGAGGTGGAGGGGCCGGAGGATCTGCTGCGACTGGCCGAGCTGGGCATTCGCCTGCATTAGGGCCTGTTAACACTACTCCACGCGGCCGCGACGGAGCCTGTTTTTGCGCGGGGTTAGGCGCGAGGAGAGAGGTTTGGTCATTCCAAACGAACGACGAGCAACGACACACCGCGCAAAACAGGCCCGTCCCTGCGGGTTGCGCGGCAAATGGCGCCATGCCTCGTTGCGGGACTTGGCAAGGGGATGCCCTTCCCTGCGTCCCGCGCCTTGCCTGGCGCCATTTGGCGCGGCAACGCGGCTCGCGGAGAGTAGTGTTAACAGGCCCTAGCGCACCTGCGTCCCGCCGGCACGGCTATCGAGCGGGGAGCATCCTTTGTAGAATGCCGGCGTTCACTCAAGCATATCTAAGCGGATTGGTCGGTGTGCCAGTCACTCGCCTCAGATATCCGGGATCGTCCAGTGCCGTCTGCCTGTCCGCTCCGCCGGAATTTCGCCGGCGGGCGCCCATGGATATGCCTTTCTCTCGATTTGATGCCATAGGTTGAAGTTCCGACCACGGGCGGACGTGCAGGTTGCGCTCCCCGATGGCGCTTCCCGAGGCCTCTTCAGTTCAGATACCCGACAACATGTGGCGTGACATAAAGATTCTTCTGATCGACGATAACCTCGACCGGCGTCGGGACCTGTCGGTCATTCTCGATTTTCTCGACGAGCAGCATCTGGCTTGTGCCAGTACGCAGTGGCGAGAGCGGGTCGAAGCGCTGGCCTCCAGTCGGGAGGTGCTGTGCGTGCTGCTGGGGACGGTCGAGGCGCGGGGCGGGGGAGTCGAGCTGATCAAGGCGCTCCGCGGTTGGGACGAGACCCTGCCGGTGCTGCTGCTCGGCCAGCATTCGCCGGCGGATTGGCCGAAAGATGTGCGGCGGCAGGTGCTGGCCAGCCTGGAGATGCCGCCTTCCTATAACAAGCTGCTCGATTCCCTGCACCGGGCCCAGGTCTACCGCGCGATGCCCGGTCAGGGGCGCGGTCTGTCGCGCGAACCCAATCTGTTCCGCAGCCTGGTCGGTACCAGCCGGGCGATCCAGCAGGTGCGTCAGCTGCTGCAGCAAGTGGCCGATACCGATGCCTGCGTGCTGCTGCAGGGCGAATCCGGAACCGGCAAGGAGGTGGTGGCGCGCAACCTGCACTATCATTCCCGACGTCGCGATGCGCCCTTCGTACCGGTCAACTGCAGCGCCATCGCCGTCGAACTGCTGGAGAGCGAGTTGTGCGGGCATGAGCAGGGGGCTTTCGGCGGTGCCCTCTACAATTACGCCGGGCGCCTCGAACTGGCCCAGGGGGGCGTGCTGTTCCTCGATGAGGTCGACGCCCTGCCGCTGTCGATGCAGGCCCGGCTGCTGCGGGTGCTGAAGGAGGGCGTCTTCGAGCGCCTGGGCAGCACGCAGGCGCAGAGCGTCGATGTGCGTATCGTCGCCGCGAGCCACAAGGACCTCGAGGCGATGGTCGGGGAAGGCAGCTTCCGCGAGGACCTTTACTACCTGCTCAGCGTGTTTCCCATCGAGATGCCGCCGCTGCGGGAGCGGGTGGAGGATCTCCCGCTGTTGCTGAACGAGCTGATTGCCCGGCTGGAGCACGACAAGCTGGGATCGATCCGTTTCAACTCCGCGGCGATCATGTCGCTGTGTCGTCACGACTGGCCGGGTAATCTGCGCGAGCTGGCCAATCTGGTGGAGCGCATGGCGATCATGCACCCCTATGGAGTCATCGGCGTGCAGGAGTTGCCGAAGAAATACCGTCATATCGAGGTCGAGGACGAGCAGGGCGGCGAGGGCAAGGCGTTCGAGGCCGGCCTGCCGGACCCCTCCAGCCTCGCCTTGCTGCCGCCGGAGGGGCTGGACCTGAAGGATTACCTGGCCGCCCTCGAGCAGGCGCTCATCCAGCAGGCGCTGGACAGCTCCGCCGGCGTGGTGGCGCGGGCCGCCGAGCGCCTGAGGATCCGCCGCACGACGTTGGTGGAGAAGATGCGCAAGTACGGCATGAGCCGGCGCGAGGACGGCGGCGACGCGGTGGGTCCGGGGGCTTTTGTAGCCGTCGACAACCGATCGGCGGTTGCTCCGCCGGGAGCCGAGTGTTAAATCTCACTGCAGCGACGACACACACCTGAGGAGCACCGCATGGCTATCACTTCGCAGCCTTCGGCAGACGGACAAGAACTGACCATTTTCATCCAGGGGCGCTTCGATTTCGGCGCCCACCAGGAATTCCGGGATGCCTACGAGCGGGTGAACGTCACCCCGAAACGCTATGTCGTCGACCTGCAGGGGGCAACCTACCTCGATAGCTCGGCGCTCGGCATGCTCCTGCTGCTGCGCGACCATGCCGGCGGCGAGCGGGCGCAGATCCGCCTGATCCACTGCAGTCCGGATGTGCGCAAGATCCTGTCGATTTCCAATTTCGAACAGCTCTTCCATATCGCCTAGGGGCCGTCCCATGCCGTCGCCCCTGTGCATCCTGATCGCCGAGGACAGTCCCGCGGACCGGATGCTGCTGGCAACCATCGTCGGCCGTCAGGGTTATCGCGTGCTGACCGCCGGCAATGGGCTCGAGGCGATCATGATATTCGCCCGCGAGCGCCCGCACATGGTCCTGATGGACGCCCTGATGCCGTTGATGGACGGCTTCGAGGCCGCCCGGCGGATCAAGCAGATGGCCGGCGAGGAGCTGGTGCCGATCATCTTCCTCACCTCGCTGACCGAGAGCGAGGCCCTGGCCCAGTGCCTGGATGCCGGTGGCGACGATTTCCTCGCCAAGCCCTACAACCGGGTGATCCTCGACGCCAAGATCAAGGCCATGGACCGGCTGCGCCGGCTGCAGGCCACGGTGCTGAAGCAGCGCGACCTGATCGCCCGGCACAACGAGCACCTGCTCAACGAGCAGCGGGTGGCCAAGGCGGTGTTCGACAAGGTCGCCCACTCCGGCTGTCTCGATGCACCGAACATCCGCTACCTGCAGTCGCCCTATGCGCTGTTCAACGGCGATCTGATGCTGGCGGCCTTCAAGCCCTCCGGCGGCATGCACGTGCTGCTCGGCGACTTCACCGGACACGGCCTGCCGGCGGCGATCGGCGCCATGCCCCTGGCCGAAGTCTTCTACGGCATGACCGCCAAGGGCTATTCGCTGGCGGAAATCCTTCGCGAGATGAACGCCAAGCTCAAGCGCATCCTGCCGGTGGGGGTGTTCTGCTGCGCCGTCATGCTCAACCTGAGCTTCCAGCGGCGGGTGGTGGAGGTCTGGAACGGCGGCCTGCCGGACGGCTATCTCCGGCGTCTCGGCAGCGGCGAGCGGATTCCCCTGCGCTCCCGCCATCTGCCGCTGGGGATCCTCGACTCCTCGTGTTTCGACGACCGCTACGAGATCTACCCCATGGAGACCGGCGACCGGATCTTCCTGCTTTCCGACGGCGTGCTGGAAACCTGCAACCTGGGCGGCGAGTGCTTCGGCGAAGAGCGGCTGCTCGGGGTATTCGGCGCCAACCGCCAGCCGGATCTGCTCTTCAGCGAGATCCAGCAGGCGCTCAGCGCCTTCCGCGGCGAAGCGCAGGACGACGTCAGCCTGATCGAGGTCAGCCTGATGGAGCAGGGGCAGCTGCCGCATTCGCCGCTGATCTTCTCCGACTCCGGACAGGATTTTCCGCTGGACTGGTCGGTCGGCTTCGAATTTCGCGCCGAAACCCTCAAGCACTTCAACCCGCTGCCCTATCTGCTGCAACTGCTGCTCGAGGTACAGGAGCTGCGCCTGCGCGGCAGCGTGCTCTACACGGTACTCGCCGAACTCTACTCCAATGCGCTGGAGCACGGCGTGATGGGCCTCGACTCGTCGCTCAAGCGCGATGCCCAGGGCTTCGCCGAATACTACCGGGAGCGCCGCGCGCGCCTGGCGAACCTTTGCGACGGCTACGTGCGTTTTCATCTCGACCTGCGCCCCGAGGGCGCGGGCGGACGCCTGAGCATCCGCGTCGAGGACAGCGGTCCGGGCTTCGATGTGCAGCGGATGCTGGAGCGCCACGCTTCCACGGAGCACCTGAGCGGGCGCGGCCTGAAGCTGGTGCGCCAGCTCGCCGACCGCTGCAGCTGGGCACCGGATGGGCGCAGCGTGTGCGTGGAGTTTTCCTGGCCTGCTCGGCATAATCCGCCGGACTGCCAATTGGCTCAGGAGTGACGTGGAGTGTCCGAGCATCTTGATCCTAGTGTGCTGGCGATGCTGCAGGAGGTCATGGAGGACGAATATCCGGTCCTGCTGGATACGTTCCTGAGCGACTCCGAAGATCGCCTGCAGGCCCTGCGCCAGGCTCATGAAGTTCGGGATGCCGAGGCCCTGCGCCGGGCCGCGCACAGCTTCAAGGGCAGTTGCGGCAACCTGGGGGCGACGCTGCTGGCCGAGCTGTGCCGGCAGCTCGAAGAGTCGGCCCGCGCCGGCGACCTGGCTCCGCTGCCCGCACTGCTGGAGCAGGCGGAGCGGGAGTTCGCCATCATCCGTACCCTGATCGAGTCCGAACGACAGCGTCACCGGTGACGCCCCAGCTGGAGAGAAGAAAACATGCCCATGGCGATGGATGCGGTGCTGCAGCGTGCGCGCCCCGTACTCCCGGTATTGGTGATCGAGGACGTCGCGCTGGCGGTGGACTTGGCTCGGGCCCTGCACGCGGGCGGTATCCAGGTGCTGGAAGTGACACTGCGTACTCCGCGCGCCCTGGATGCGCTGGCGGCGATCCGTCAGGCGTTGCCGGAGCTGCTGGTCGGCGCCGGCACCCTGATCCACAGCGAGCAGTTTCTAGAGGCCCGCGACGCCGGCGCGCAGTTCGTCGTCAGTCCCGGCTGCACCCAGCGCCTGGCGGCGGCTGCAGACGACTGCCGGCTGCCTTACCTGCCGGGGGTGATGACGCCCTCGGAGATCCTGCAAGCGTTGGAGTTTGGCTATCGTTCGCTGAAGCTGTTCCCGGCCAACGGCACCACCAGCGTGAAGATGTTGAAGAGCTTCAAGGAGCCCTTCAGCGGCATCCGCTTCTGTCCCACCGGCGGGGTGACTCCGGACAACCTGCTGAGCTTTCTCGGCCTGCCCAATGTCGCCTGCGTCGGCGGCACCTGGGTCGCGCCCTCCAGTCTGGTCCGCGCCCGCGCCTGGGACCAGATCACCCAACTGGCCCGCGAGGCCTGCGAGCTGGCCGCCAGTCTGGAGCCCCACTCTTGAGCTGGCAGCGGCCTGCGCCCTTCGTCATCGACATCGAGGTGCTGCCGGCGCACATCGACGGCCTCGGCCACGTCAACAACGTGGTCTATGTCGGCTGGCTGGAGGACTGCGCCTGGCGCCACTCGCAGCGCCTGGGCCTGGGGCTGGACGAATACCGGCGCTTGGACCGGGCGATGGCGGTGCTGCGCCACGAGATCGACTATCTGGCCAGTGCCCGCCTGGGCGAGCGTCTGCAGATGGGGACCTGGATCGTCGACTCGCCCCGCGGACTGAAGATGACCCGCCGCTTCCAGTTGTTGCGCCCGGCCGATGGCGTCACCCTGCTGAACGCGCAGACCACCTTCGCCTGCATCGAACTCTCCAGCGGACGGCCCCGGCGGATGCCGGAAGACTTCGTGGAGCGTTACGGCAGGGCGCTGGTCGACCTCTAGCCGCCCGCATTTGCCGCTTGCCTCTTGCTTCCCGCCCGAATCTTGCCGGAATCCCCCCTCATGCAAATTGCCCTGGCCCCCATGGAGGGATTGGTCGACGAACTCCTTCGCGACCTGCTGACCCGCGTTGGTGGCATCGACTGGTGCGTGACCGAATTCGTCCGGGTCAGCGACCGTCTGCTGCCGCCCGCCCAGTTCGAGAAGCTGGCCCCGGAAATGCGCCGTGGCTGGCGGACCGCTGCCGGCACGCCGGTGCGCCTGCAACTGCTCGGCTCCGATCCTGCGTGTCTGGCCGAGAATGCGGCGCTGGCCGCCGAACTGGGCGCACCGGTGATCGACCTCAACTTCGGCTGTCCGGCGAAGACGGTGAACCGCTCGCGGGGCGGCGCGGTGCTGCTCGACGAGCCGGAGCTGCTGCACGCCATCGTCCGCGCGGTGCGCCGGGCTGTGCCGGCGCAGGTGCCGGTAACCGCCAAGATGCGCCTGGGCTACAGCCGTCCCGACGGCGCCCTGGAGTGCGCCCGGGCGTTGGCCGAGGGCGGCGCGGCGCAACTGGTGGTGCATGCGCGGACCCGGGCCGAGGGCTACCGGCCGCCGGCCCATTGGGAGTGGGTGGCGCGGGTGCAGGAGGCGGTGCGTGTGCCGGTCTATGCCAACGGCGAGATCTGGACGGTCGAGGACTGGCAGCGCTGCCGGCAGGTCAGCGGGGTGGAGGGCATCATGCTGGGCCGCGGGCTGGTCTCGCGCCCCGACCTGGCCCGGCAGATCGTTGTGGCCCGGGCCGGCCGTACGCCCGAGCCGCTGGAGTGGCGCGCGGTGCAGCTGCTGCTGGGCGAGTTCTGGCGGCGCGCCCGGCAGCGAATCGCGCCGCGCTATGCCCCGGGTCGGCTCAAGCAGTGGCTGGCCATGCTGACCCGCAGTTATCCGGAGGCGTCCGCGCTGTTCGCCGAGCTGCGCCGGGAGAACGACTGCATGCGGCTGGACGCCCTGCTCGGGGTGGAGCTGGACCGCGAGCCGGCGCTGTCGGAAAAAGCCTTTTCGGTCTCTTGAAATCCCCGCGGCGAGCTCCATCTGGAGGAGTGTGGGATGCCGAAGTCGGGTCCCGCCACGCAACGCTCGCTGATTATCGGGAGATGAATGATGACTGCTCTTTCCATGGCCCCCCTGTTCCGTCAATCGATCGGTTTCGACCGCTTCAACGACCTGTTCGAGTCCGCCCTGCGCAACGAGGCGGGTAGCTCCTATCCGCCCTACAACATCGAGAAGCACGGCGACGACCAGTACCGCATCGTGATCGCCGCGGCGGGCTTTCAGGAGTCCGATCTGGAGCTGCAGGTCGAGCGCGGCGTGCTGACCGTCAGTGGCGGCAAGCGCGAGAACGAGGCCGGGGACGTCACCTATCTGCACCAGGGCATCGCCCAGCGCGCCTTCAAGCTGTCGTTCCGCCTGGTCGACCATATCGAGGTCAAGGGCGCCGAACTGCGCAACGGCCTGTTGAGCATCGAGCTGGTGCGCATCGTGCCGGAGGAGGCCAAGCCCAAGCGCATTCCGATCGGTGGCGGTCGGCCGGTGCTGGAAAGCTGACCGCTACGCCGGCTGGAATGGGAAAGGGGCGCCGTTGGCGCCCCTGCTTGTTTTCGCAAATGGCGTTACTGGGCGGCCAGGGCCTTGTCGTAGGCGCTCTTGAAGAGGGTCCACTCTGCCGGCGACATCTCCGAACAGTGGCGGCGTAGCTGGTCCAGGTCGCGGCGCGAGGCGCTGGCGACGCGCAGGCGCTGGCGGCTCTTCTCCAGGTCGATCAGGGCGATCTCCACCGTGGGACGGCCGGCGACTTCCTCGACCTTGACGAAGATGTGCTTGGGGTAGCAGCAGCCGTGCTGCCAGCGGCCCCGGTGCAGGCGGCTGAGGGTCTGGGCCAGTTCTTCGAGCATCTGCCGCTGGACCGCCTCGCCCCAGCGTTGGGGCGCATCGCTGCGATACCACTCGTCCAGGCTGACGAAGCCCTCCAGTGACTCGGTCACCAGCAGGGCCTGCCACTGTCCGGCGACTTTCCGCGCCGAGCAGAAGACGATCTTCGGTACCCGTACGCCGAGGCACTCGAGGGCGTCGAGGGCATCCTGCTCGCGCAGCACGGTCGGCCGGCCGAGGGGATGGCGCAGCGAGCGGTAGAGGTGCCCGGTCTGGCGCTTGCTGTAGAGCGGTGTGCTGGCCGCGCTGAGGCGCTGCACGCCGCTTTCCCCGGCCCGGCGGACGTTGGGCTCCTCGACCCAGTCCCCCTGGCGATTCCACCAGCACTGGAAGGTTCCGGTGAAAGATTCCGGCGGCTGCAAGGTGATCGATTCGTTCAAGCGGAGGTCCTCTTGTACAGCACGTAGATACGCCGCATGGCATAGCCGGGCAGGGCGTCGTGGTGGCCGACGATGTCGAAGCCGGCCTCGCCGAATTCGGCCTCGATGGTCGCCCGGTCGACGACGAAGCGTTTGCGCCGCTCCTCCCGGCCTTCCTGCTCGGCGCGCCGACGGGCCAGATGGCGGCGCCGCCAGGCCTTGAAGTTGCCGTCCACCCACAGGGAGACGATCAGGCTGTCGCGGCTGACCCGCTGGAACTCGCGGAGGATGGCCAGGCGGCCTTCGCGGTCGGCGACGTGGTGCAGCAGGCGCATGGAAAAGATGCTGTCGACCGCGTTGTCGGGCAGGTCGATGGCGAAGGGGGAGGTCTGGAAAGTCCGCACCCGCGCCAGCACCTCGTCGGTGTGGCTGGCCTTGACCAGCGAGAGGATCTCCGCCGAGCTGTCGGCGGCGAGGACCACCCGGTTGGGCTGTTCGGTCAGCAGCGGCCAGAAGCGGCCGGCGCCGCAGGGCAGGTCCAGGACCAGGTTGGGTTCGCCGGCCTGTTGCAGCGCCCGCCGGGCCAGTTGTCCGTCGCGCCAGTGGGACAGTCGGCGGACCAGGCGGTCGCAATGCCTGACCAGCAATTGCACGGCAGGGGTTTGGCCGAGTTGGTGCGATAGTTCCAGTCCGCAGGTGTGCTTTCTCGACGACATGGCAAGGGGTTCGTTGGGCTGGGGATGATGGCAATGGTAACGCGAAATATATCGATTTTTTGGCAGAAAGATGAGAGAAAAAAGTCAAGAACACCATCGGCGCCGCTCCGTTCGTCGGTGCGGCGCCGGGTGCCGTGGCTATTTCAGGCGGACCCGGAAGCAGCTGCCGTGCGGTGCCAGGTCGTTCACCCGGACCTGCCAGCCCTGGTGCGTGCAGATCCGCTTGACCAGCGACAGCCCGAGGCCCAGGCCCTCGCCGCGGGCCTGCTCGCCGCGCACGAAGGGCTGGAAGATGCGCTCGCGCTGCTCTTCGGGGATGCCCGCGCCGCTGTCCTCGACGCGGAAGCCGCCGTTTTCCAGGATCAGCCGTACCCTGCCGCTCTCGGTGTAATGCAGGGCGTTGCGCAGCAGGTTGGAAAGGACCACGCGCAGGAAGGTCAGGTTGTAGGCGGCATTGTCGGCATCCTCCACGAGCAGCTCGAAGTCCAGGCCTTTGGCGCGGATCGGCGGTCCCCAGCGCTGGCTCTGCTCCTCCGCCACGCTGGCCAGGGTGGCGCTGCCGCCGATGGCGGCTTCTTCCTGTCGGGAGCGGGCGAGGATCAGGAAGGTCTGCACCAGCTCCTGCATCTCCCGGGCGGCGCGCCCGATCCGCGCCACCTGCTCGCCGGCGCGCGGCGGCAGCGCGGCTTCGCCGAGCAGCTCGCAGGCGCCTTGGATGACCATCAGCGGGGTGCGCAGCTCGTGGCTCACGTCGCTGGTGAACAGGCGTTCGCGCTCCAGGCTCTGGCGCAGTTGGCCGAGGGTGCCGTCGAAGGACTCGGCCAGGCGGCCGACCTCGTCGTCGGGGTATTCCGGCGCCAGCGGCGGCGCCAGCGACAGCAACTGGTCGCGGTGGCGGACTTGGCGGGCCAGGCGGGTCACCGGCTCCATCACCTTGCGTGCCAGCAGCCGGCCGAGCAGCCAGGCGCTCAGCACGCTCAGCAGGAAACAGACCAGCACCACACGGAAGAGCATCTTCTCGCGGGTTTCGATTTCGTGCTGGTCTTCCACCAGCAGGTAGCGCTGGTCGTCGATTTGCTTCACGTAGACGTAATAGGCGATGCCGTCCTCCTCCCTTTCGTTGAAGCCCCTCGCGAAGTCTCTCAGGGACTCGGGAATGGCGTATTGCGGCATGTCCGAGGCGAAGAAGCGGGTTCGGGCGTCCAGGCGGGGGGGGCGGCCATAGGGGATGTCCTGCTCCAGTACGGTTTCCAGTTCTTCCTTGAGTTCCCAGGATACCAGCTGCCGTTCGACGACATTGACGACGACGACGATGGCCAGGGAAAAGAATCCGCTGACCACCACGGTCATCAGCACGAAGGCGATGACGATGCGCCGGGCGAAGGGTTGCTTAAGCCGCATGCGGGGTCTCCGCCAGGCGGTAGCCGATGCCGTGGACGGTATGCAGCAGGCGTTTGTCGAAGGGCTTGTCGAGCGTCTGGCGCAGTTGGTGGATATGGCTGCGCAGGCTGTCGCTTTCCGGCAGGTCGTCGCCCCACAGGGCGTTCTCGAGGAATTCCCGGCGCACCACGGCCGGACTCTTCTGCATCAGGATGGCCAGCAGCTTGTAGCCGACCGGATTCAGCTTCAGCGGTTTTCCGGCGCGGCTGACGCTCAGGGTGTCCAGGTCGTAGAGCAGGTCGCCGACTTGCAGCTGGCGCTTGCGGCTGCCCTGGGTGCGGCGCAGTACCGCCTCGATGCGCGCCACCAGCTCGGAGAGCGCGAAGGGCTTGAGCAGATAGTCGTCGGCGCCCTTGGCGAGGCCCTGCAGGCGGTCGTCCAGGGAGTCGCGGGCGGTCAGCATGATGATCGGCGTCTCGCTGCCGGCATCGTTGCGCAGGCGCTCGCAGAGCTGATAGCCGTCGATGCCCGGCAGCATGACGTCCAGCACGATCAGGTCGTACTGCCCGGTGACCGCGAGGTGCAGGCCGCTCAGTCCGTCCTGGGCGCAGTCGACCGTATAGCCCTTGAGTTCCAGGTAGTCGAGTACGTTGGCAAGGATGTCGCGGTTGTCTTCAATGACCAGAATGCGCATGGTTGAGGGTTCTCGGCAGGGGGGCCGATACTGTAGCAAGGTGGCGGGCGGGCTGCATGGAGGGGCTGGGAGCGGGCGCTCCTGCCGGCGGCTCCGAAGTCCGCCTCTGGGTTTTCACCTCCTGTTTACGGTGTTTTTACGAGATGCTCAGTGCCCCCGGAGGAGACTCTGCCGATTCTCTCTTCCTGCAAGGTCCATCGGGATGCCTTGGCTCCGTTACGCTCAGCTTCGCTACCTCTCGGTCATTCTCCTCGCCTGGCTGGCGGTGTTCTTCCTGACCCGCGGCGTGCTGCTGCTCGGCCATCTGGGCGATGCCCAGGCCAGCCTGGCCCAGTTGCTCGGCCTCTACGGCATCGGCCTGGTCTACGACCTGGGCTTCCTGTTCTACGCCGCGCTGCCGCTGGCCGCCTATCTGCTGCTCTGTCCGCGCTGGCTGTGGCAGCGCCGCTGGCATCGCCGGCTGCTGCACGCCCTGGTCGCCGTCAGCCTGTTCGTCATGCTTTTCACCGCGCTGTCGGAGTGGCTGTTCTGGGACGAGTTCGGCGTGCGCTTCAACTTCATCGCGGTGGATTACCTGGTCTATTCGGACGAGGTGGTTGCCAACATCCTCGAGTCGTACCCCGTCTACCCGCTGCTGGCCAGCCTGGCCGTACTGGCCGTCGCCGGCGCCGCACTGCTGCGCCGGACGGTCGATGCGGCCCTGGATGCGCCGCCGCTGACCTGGCGCGGGCGCTTTGCGGCGCTGGGCGCGGGGCTGTCGCTGGCCACCCTGAGCAGCCTCGCGCTTGACCAGCAGTTTCCCCGCGGCAGCGGCGGCAACGCCTACCAGCGCGAGCTGGCCGCCAATGGCCCGTACCAGTTCTTCGCCGCCTTCCGCAACAACGAGCTGGACTACCCGCAGTTCTACGCCACCCTGCCGGACGCGCAGGTCGCCGGGGTATTGCACCGGGAGGTGGGCGACTCCTCCGACCGCCTCGTCGGCCGCGATCCGCTGGACTTGCACCGGGTGATCGACAATCCCGGCGAGCCGCGCCGGCTCAACGTGGTGCTGGTGACCATCGAGAGCCTGAGCGCCAAGTACCTGGGCAGTTTCGGCGATACCCGCGGGCTCACCCCCAACCTCGACCGGCTGCGTGGGGAGAGCCTGTTCTTCAGCAAATTCTACGCCACCGGCACGCGCACCGACCGCGGCCTGGAGGCCATCACCCTGTCGGTGCCGCCGACGCCGGGGCGCTCCATCGTCAAGCGCATCGGGCGCGAGACGGGCTACGCCAGCCTGGGGGAGCAACTGACGGAGCAGGGCTACGACAGCGTGTTCGTCTACGGCGGGCGCGGCTACTTCGACAACATGAACGCCTTCTTCAGCGGCAACGGCTATCGCATCGTCGACCAGGCCCGCGTCGACGAGCGCGACATCCACTTCAAGAACGCCTGGGGCATGGCCGACGAGGACATCTATGCGCAAGCGCTGAAGCTGGCGGATGTCGACCATGCGGTCGGTCAGCCGTTCTTCCTGCAGCTGATGACCACCTCCAACCACCGCCCCTACACCTATCCGGACGGGCGGATCGACATTCCCTCCGGCGAGGGCCGCGAGGGCGCGGTGAAATACACCGACTACGCGATCGGCCAGTTCCTCGAGCAGGCGCGGCAGAAGCCCTGGTTCGACCAGACCCTGTTCGTCTTCGTCGCCGACCACACCGCCGGCAGCGCCGGCCGGGAAGACCTGCCGGTGGCCAACTACCACATTCCGCTGTTCATCTACGCGCCCGGACTGATCGCCCCGCGCGAATACACCGAGCTGGCCAGCCAGATCGACCTGGCGCCGACCCTGCTGGGCCTGCTCAACTTGGACTACACCTCGACCTTCTTCGGCCACGACCTGTTGCACGGGGATGCGCCCCGCCGCGCGCTGATCGGCAACTACCAGCACCTCGGGCTGTTCGACGGCAAGGACCTGGCGATCCTCAGCCCGCGCCGGGGCATCCGTCGCCACGACGACGCACTGGGCGCCAGCCGCGAAACGCCGGCCTCGGCCAGCGATCCGCTGGTGCAGCGGGTCATCGGCTACTACCAGGGGGCCAGCTACGAGTTCAGCCACGGCCTGCTCGGCATCAACGCTTCCACTTCCGGCGCGCAGCGGGAGGTGGTCCATGTCGGCGACTGAGCTGAGCCTGCCGGCGGTTGCCGCAGCCGGGCCGCTGCCGGCGCTGTCGCAGCCGTTCGACTTTCGCCTCGCCCTGGGCATTCCGCTGGCCGCGATGGCGTTCTTGCTGCTGTTCGATCCGAGCAGCCTCGATTTCGCGATCAGCCAGTGGTTCTACGTACCCGGCGAGGGCTTCATCGGTCGCCACTACGGTTCCTTCCTGGAGAACTTCCTGCACGACCGGGCCAAGCAACTGGTCATCGTCGTCGGCGTGCTGGCCATCGCCGGCTTCCTGCTCAGCCTGCTGCCGACCCCCTTCAGGCGCTGGCGCCGCGTGCTCGGTTACGTGGTGCTGGCGATGGGGCTGTCGACCAGCCTGGTCAATCCGCTGAAGACCCTGACCGGCATGCATTGCCCGTGGAGCCTCAAGGAGTTCGGCGGCCGGGAGATCCATACCGCGCTGCTCGAGGAGCGCGCCCCGCCGGTCGTCCGGACCGGGCGCTGCTGGCCGGGCGGACATGCCTCGGCCGGTTTCTCCCTGCTGGCGCTGTTCTTCGCCCTGCGCGACCGCCGCCCGCGGCTGGCGCGGATCGCCCTGTGGACGGCGCTGGGGCTGGGGGCGGCGTTCTCCGTCGGGCGGGTGATGCAGGGGGCGCACTTCCTCTCCCACAACCTCTGGACGCTGCTGCTCGACTGGACGATCTGCACGCTGGGCTACCGGCTGATCCTCTACCGTCCGGAGGCGTCCGCGCCGGCCTGATCCGCGCCGCCCGGCCGGCCGGGCGACTGCCAGGCGAAGCGATAGACGCGTGCCGGCGGTTCGCTGCGGCATTGGCCGTTGTCTGCCTCCGGGCCGACCAGGAACCAGGTCGCGCGGGAGGTGTCGCCGAGCTGGCGGGCCTGTTCCGGCCGGAAGCAGCGGGACAGGTCGGCGGCGGGAATCAGGGCGAACGCCTGCGGGTGGCGGCGCAGCCACTCGACGGCCTTGTCCGCTGTCGCCTGCGCGCTGAAGCCGAAATGCACGATGGGTTGCTGGGCGAACAGCCAGTGACCTTCGCGCCATTCGCTCAGGACCAGATCCGCACCGTCGCTCAGTTCGGCCGCCTGATGCATGATCCCCGCGTGCGGATTGCTCCCTTCCTTGAGCGGCTCGATGAAGCCGCGGGCGAACCAGGCGCCGAACCAGAGCAGGCATAGCGCGCCGAACAGTCGGGTTCGGCGCGGTTGTCCGGCGAACCAGCGGCGCAGCAGCCAGGGCATCAGCGGCGCCACCGCCAGAGCCAGCGCCGGCAGGGCCGGATAGATGTAGAGCTTGCGCTTGCCGCTGCTCAGGCAGAAGAACAGCAGGACCAGCGCCACCCAGCCGAGCAGCAGCAGCGTGCGCCCGTCGCGCTTGGCGAGTTGCCGCCGCCAGGCCGGTATCAGCCAGGGCAGGGCGAGGACCATCGGCAACCAGTACTTGGGAATGACCTCGACGAAGAAGTACCAGAACGGCTCCCGGTGGGCCCAGGCGTTCGCATAGCGCTCGGCGGTCTGGCGCAGCAGGATTTCCCTGGCATAGGCCAGGCTGTCGGCATCGCCGCGCAGGGCGACCGTGACCAGCAGGGGCAGTAGCCAGACGCCGATGGCCGCCAAGGCGACCGGCAGGCCGAGCAGCCAGGCGCCGGTCTTCCCCGGCATCGGCACCACGCCCGACCAGTCCCGGCGCACCGCGTAGAAGTACGGCAGCAGCATCAGGATCGGCAGGAAGCCGACGCCCTTGCTGATGATGCCGAAGCCGGCGGCGGCACAGGCCAGGTAGTACCAGCCCCAGGCCGGACCGAGCAGGAGGTGGCGGATCAGGCCGTAGAGGCCGAGGACGATCCACAGGCAGAGAAAGCCGTCGATCTGTCCTGCGCGGAGAATGCTGAAGGTCTGGTAGGTGGAGAGGAACAGCAGCGCGGCGAATACCCCGCTGCGCCGGTTCCACAGGCGGCGGCCCAGGTCGTACAGACAGGCCGTCGCCACCAGGCCGGCGAGCAGGGCCGGCAGGAACAGGGCGAGTTCGGGGGCGCCGGTCAGCCGGACGAACGAGGCGACTGCCCAGATGAACAGCGGCGGCTTGTCCGGATAGATTTCGCCGGCACGGTGGGGAATGAACCACGAGCCGTCCTGGAGCATTTCCAGGGAAACGCCGAGGAAACGCTCCTCGTCGACGTTCAGCGGCTGGCGCAGCCCCAGGCCGGCGCCGATCAGCAGCAAGGCCAGCAGCAGCAGTCCGCCCAGCCCGATGCGCCGCGAGAGATCGCGGCTCATCGCTCGTCTCCCCGCTCGTTTTGCCGGGCGATCAACTGCAGGTTGCGCAGATAGACGATAAACCCGAACGACTGCCCGAGAATGAACACCGGGTCCTGGCGATAGATCGCATAAGCCAGCAGCAGCGCACTGCCGACCAGGCTCAGGTACCAGAAACCCACCGGAATGAGGCTGCGCTTCTGGTATTCGCTGTACAGCCACTGCAGAAGGAAGCGGCCGGTAAAGGCCATTTGACCGGCGAAGCCGATCGCCAGCCAGAGCGTCTCCTTGCCCATATCGTCAGTCCTCGATTTCCAGTGCCGGTACGTCCAGGCGCGTGCGCCGGATCAGCCAGCAAACCCCGCACAGGTCGAAGATGCCGACCAGGGCCCGCTCGAGGTTGCCGTATTTGGATACGCCGGCCTTGCGCGGGCGATGGTTGACGGGGTGGATCAGCATCCGGCCGCCGTGCCGGCGGATCAGTGCCGGAATGAAGCGGTGCATGTGGTCGAAGTACGGCAGGCGCAGGAAGGCCTCCCGTTCGATGACCTTCAGACCGCAGCCGGTATCCGGCGTTGCGTCCCGCAGGACACGGCGGCGCAGGCCGTTGGCGATGCGCGAGGCCCAGCGTTTGCCGAGCGAGTCGCGCCGTTCGATCCGGTGGCCGGCCACCAGCTTGACGCCCTCGGCCTGGCCCTCGCTGCCGCGCACCCGTGCCAGCATGCCGGGAATGTCCGCCGGGTCGTTCTGCCCGTCGCCATCCAGCGTGGCCAGCCAATGGCCGCGGGCGGCGAGCGCCGCGCGATGCAGGGCGGTGCTCTGCCCCAGCGAACGGGCATGCCTGAGGATGCGCAGCCGAGGGAGGCCGGCGCTTTTCAAGGCGCGCAGTTCGGCGGCCGTGCCATCGTCGCTACCGTCGTCCACCACGATGATTTCATGGGCTTCGCCGGCGAGCGCACGGCGGACTTCCTCCAGCAGCGGGGTCAGATTCCCGGCCTCGTTCCTTGCCGGAATCAGGACTGATACATAAACGTCTTCCATGTCGTGCTCGAGTTCCTTTCCATGGGGGAGCTGGCAGGGTCGCCCTGCCGACGGTTTCTCGCAGAGAGTAGCTGGTCCTCGGAGGATATAAGGAATATGGCCGAGGGCCCGTTCGTCGCATCTGGCGACTGACGGCGAATTCGCCGGGGGTATGGGCCGGCCCGCGTCGTTTCCCCGGCGACGGGCTATCTGCTATTGATAGCACATCATTATTTCCGCCAAGGGATTTACAGGGTGACGTTCGCCAACCTCAAGAACCGTCTGCAAGGCTGGGCACGCAGCCTGAAGCGGCAGATCATGACCCTCTGGTTCTGCGCCCGGAACCCGGAGGCGCCCTGGCTGGCGAGGCTCCTGGTCGTCTGCGTGGTCGCCTATGCGCTGAGCCCAATCGACCTGATTCCCGACTTCATCCCGGTGCTCGGCTATCTGGACGACGCGATCCTGCTGCCGCTGGGCATTCTGCTGGCGCTGCGCCTGCTGCCGCCGCCGGTGCTCGCGGCGGGCCGCCAGCAGGCCGAGGAGTGGGAGCGGCGGCAGGTGCCGCGGCCGGTCAATTGGCCGGCGGCCGGCTTGATCCTGCTGCTCTGGGCGTTGGGGATCGTCCTGGTCGGCCGCTGGCTGATGGCTTAATCGGCCTTGTCCGCGGTGCTCCGGGCGCACAGGGGATCGATGGTGAAGGTCCGGGAAACGTCCACCAGGCCTAGGTGCTCCAGGGTCCGCCGGCCGATCAGTACCGGGTAGTTCATCTTGCTGCGGTTGTTCAGGGAGAACTGCTCGTCGTAAACCTGCTTGCCGATGCAGATCTGCATCTGCACCACCGGCCGGCGTTCCGCGCCGCCGGCCCCGCGGACCTTCACGTTGCGCAGCACCTGACGCTCGAACGGCGAGTTGACCAGCTTGCCGGTGTCCTTGTCGGTCACCTCGACCTTGAAGCGTACCCACTCGTCGCCGTTGCGCTCGAAGCGCTCCAGGTCCTTGGCGTCCAGGGAGGAGGTCAGGGCGCCAGTATCCAGCTTGATCTTCACCGGGATGTTTTCCGGCTGGATCAGCCCCTTCTCTATCCAGCCGAAGACCCGCGCGGGCTGCTTCTCGTCGGCAGCGGCGGAGAGGGCAGTGGTGCCGAGCAGCAGCACCAGGGGGATGATCTTGAGCAAACGCATCGAGGACAGGCTCCTTGGGAAAGATTGGCCGACCATAGTAGGTCGCCGGTGAAAATAATGTCGGTCGCTCTTCGCAGTGGGAGAGGCGACTAGTCTTTCGGCGCCGGTGGCGCACCGTCCGGGGCGATGCACGACCTCGATACGATGTGTCGGGCCTGCCCGACGAGCGCGGCCGAGGTTCCCGCTCCGTATCGAGACGGAAGAAGGCTTCATCCGTTCGGGAATCCCTTCTTCTGCGCTCCATCGAAGAGCCTTTCCGAGCTTTTTCGCCCGGCCTTTCCGTATTCGCAGCACGCTTCGCCGATATACGCCTGTGGACGGGCAAGTTTCCCGGCTGTGCTCTTTTCCGGTTTTCCCCACCCTTTCAAGTGGTTGCCGGATGTTCTCGTTGATGGTTCTGACGGGGAGACATCTTTTTCACATGATGGCTTTTTAAAATATTTGACGATGAACGGTTTTTAATGTTCGTCCGGCTGTCGATTGGCATGCAATGTGCCTAGATTGAATGGCAGCTAATTCCGCGGTAACATTCTGAAATATTTTTTAGGGGCCTTGAAACACCTATTCGGATACGCCATCGGGAAACAGTTTTTTCACGAACGAAGTGAAGGAAAGTTCATCGGGAACGCTGTGCGTGCTCTCCGGAGTGCAGGGCGTGGTGCGCTATTCGTTGAACGACTGGAGAAGTATGTCGTTAACCTGAAAGTTCTTCTTCGAGGATTGGCCGGCAACGGCATCAAAATGGATCAGGTAGAGAAATGGCCTGTCTTGTCCGGACAGTTATTTTCGCGTCTTTGCGTGAAATAACCGGAAAGGCGAGGCTTTATTCAATCTTCCCTTCGGGCTGTTTGAGTTATGCCGATGGCCTATGGAGATAAATCGATGTCTGCTAGATCAGGAAGTCCAGCACAGTCCGGGAGTTTCGACGAGATTGCCGTACTGCACGCGCTTGAGCACTATCTTCCGAAACAGGCGCCCTTGAAGGATTTCGTTCACCACAACACTTTGCATGCCTTTCAGGATTCGAAGTTTTATGACGCGGCACGCAATGCCTCGGGTATCTTCGGGTACAGCGTATCTCTGAAACTGGATAAATACCGCAGTCTGTATCTCGACGGCGAGATAACGCCTGCCGTTCTGGACTGGGTCATTCGCTCGCGCAAGGGCGACCAGTTCGAACTCTGGAAGAAGAAAGTCGTCGAGGAACCGTTCGCGCCGCCGTCATTGCCGCGGATCGGTTCACTGCGCGCGAACTGGAAGAGGGGACACCGGGTCGACCTGGATTCGCTGGTGCATCCGCTGCTGTTCCGGATTCTCTGCAGCTATCTGGACCAGGGTATTTCGATCTGGACCTTCCCTTCCAATGGCGAGGGTTTCCTGAGCGCGCTGCGGGAGCTGGAAGGCAACAGCCTGACCAGCTTTTTCCGCGGCAAGCGTGCGCGCAAGCTGCTGCTCGAACAGGACTGCTCGATCGCCGACCTGCTGAAGATCCTGGTGCGCGACGAGTCGCTGTTCAAGCATTACCTGTTCGACCAGCAGTTCGCCCATCCCGGCTGGTCGGGCATGGTCTCGGTGATCGAGGCGCAGCCGGAAACGCTGATCGACAGGCGCAAGATCTCCCTGCGCGAGCTGATCGTGTTCGAACTGCTCCTCGAGATCGATGCGCTCGACGCCCATTTCGCCGAAGGCTGGCGTCCTCTGCTGACGGAGGCGACCGGCGAGCCGTCGGACATCCTCGCGGAAGTGCCCGAAACCGAATTGCACGAGGTCATGGCGATCTGGCAGGACGCCCTGGAGTGGAGTTTCTACGATCCGGTGCTGAGCGCCATCCAGCGCCAGCCTTCGGAAAGTCCGGCGCTGTCGGACAAGACCTTCCAGGGGCTGTTCTGCATCGACGACCGGGTCTGCTCGTTCCGCCGGCATATCGAGAGTCTCGATCCACACTGCGAAACCTTCGGGACGCCGGGCTTCTTCGGCGTGGAGTTCTACTTCCAGCCGGAGCACGGCAAGGCCTATTCCAAGGTATGTCCGGGCCCGATCGATCCCAAATACCTGATCAAGGAAACCGGCAATCAGGACAGGCGCGAGGCCGAGCCGCACTTCAGCAAGCACTCCCACGACCTCCTCGGCGGCTGGGTGTTCTCGCAGACCCTCGGCTTCTGGTCGGCGATCAAGCTCTTCAACAACATCTTCAAGCCTTCGGCAAGCCCGCTGAGCGCTTCCTCGTTCCGCCACATGGGCCGGCTTTCCAGCCTGACCATCGAGAATCGCTCGCCGGACGACCGGGAGAACGGGCTGCAGATCGGCTTCACCGTCGAGGAGATGGCCCAGCGCGCGGAGAATCTGCTGAGCAGCATCGGCCTGATCCGGGATTTCGCCCCCCTCGTCTATGTGGTCGGGCACGGCGCGAGCAATACCAACAACCCGCACTATGCCGCCTATGATTGTGGCGCCTGTTCGGGCCGGCCGGGGTCGGTGAATGCGCGGGTGATCTGCGCCATGCTCAACCATCCCGACGTGCGGCAGATACTCGCCGGCAGGGGGATCGGGATTCCCGCGCAGACCCAGTTCGTCGGCGCGCTGCACGACACCACCCGCGACGAGATCGCCTTCTATGACGAGTCCTCGCTCACCCCGCTGAATTTCCAGCGCCACCGACGGAATGCGGCGATTTTCGCCGACGCCCTGGCGCTCAATGCCAAGGAGCGTTCGCGCCGCTTCGCGCTGACCGACAGCCAGCTGCCGCCGGAGCGGGTCCACGAGGCCGTCAAGGCGCGCGCGGTGTCGCTGTTCGAGCCGCGCCCCGAACTCAACCATGCCACCAACGCCTTGTGCATCGTCGGGCGCCGGGCGCTCAGCCGCCGGCTGTTCCTCGACCGCCGCTCGTTCCTCAACTCCTACGATTACCGCGTCGACCCGGACGGCAAGTACCTGCTCACCATCCTGCGCGCCGCGGCACCGGTCTGCGGCGGGATCAACCTGGAGTATTTCTTCTCCCACGTGGACAACCAGAAGCTGGGGGCCGGCAGCAAACTGCCCCACAACGTGATGGGGCTGATCGGAGTGGCCAACGGCAACGACGGCGACCTGCGCCCCGGCTTGCCGAGCCAGATGATCGAAGTCCACACCCCGGTGCGGATGATGATCATCGTCGAGCAGTTCCCGGAGGTGGTCCTGCAGACCATCCGCCAGCAGTCGGCCACCTGGGAATGGTTCGCCAACGAATGGCTCAATCTGGTGGTCGTCAATCCCGAGAGCCACGAAGTCTTCCAGTTCAAGGACGAACGGTTCGTGCCCTATCGCCCGCTGACCGAACGGCTCGATGTCGCCGCGGATCTCGAGAAACTCTTCGAAACCCAGGCGGACAACCTGCCCGTCTACGCGTTGAACTAGGGAACCGCCATGGCTGCACTACTCCAGATCTTCATCTTTCTGCCGCTGCTCGGATTCCTGGTCAGCCTGACGCTCCCGGAGCGGGACGAGGCGCGGATTTCCCGTACCGCCTTCGTCACGGTCGGCGCTCACCTGGCCGGTTTCGGCCTGTTCCTGCTCTATTGGGCGATCAGCGGCTTTCCAACCCTGGAGCTGAAGGAGGTGGATCTTTTCCGGGCAGGGGACTACGAGTTCTTCATCGACTTCCTGTTCGACCGGATCACCGCGACCTACGTCTTCGTCGGCGCCTTCCTGACCTTCATGGTGCTGCTCTACAGCCGCCACTACATGCACCGCGAAGCGGGCTACAAGCGCTTCTTCAGCACGGTGCTGTTCTTCTACGCCGGCTACAACCTGGTGGTGTTTTCCGGGAACATGGAAACCATGTTCACCGGCTGGGAAGTGCTGGGGATCACCTCGTTCCTGCTGATCGCCTTCTACCGGGACCGCTATCTGCCGGTGAAGAATGCCGTCAAGGTGTTTTCCATCTATCGGATCGGCGATATCGGCCTGTTGCTGGCCATGTGGATGATGCACCACCTCTTCGATGGGAACGTCACCTTCCACATGCTCGAAAACCACGCCTTCGTGCTCGAGCATCTCCAGTCGCACGCCTTCGTCGGCGCTCTCATCGCGCTGATGATCCTGGTGGCCGCCGCTGCCAAGTCGGCACAACTGCCCTTTTCGAGCTGGCTGCCCCGGGCGATGGAGGGGCCGACGCCGTCGAGCGCGATCTTCTACGGCTCGCTGTCGGTGCACATCGGGGTCTTCCTGCTGCTGCGCAGTGCGCCGTTCTGGCGGGACCAGCTGTTCGTCTGCCTCGTCATCGGCCTGTTGGGATTCGCTACCAGCGTCGTCGCTTCGGTGATCGCCCGCTCGCAATCGGCGATCAAGAGCCAGATCGCCTATGCCTCCATCGCCCAGATCGGCCTGATCTTCATCGAGATCGCCGCCGGCTTCGACACCCTGGCCCTGGTGCACTTCGCCGGGAATGCCTTCCTGCGCACTTACCAGCTGCTGGTTTCGCCGTCGGTGGTGACCTATCTGATTCGCGAGCAGTTTTATAACTTCGTGCCCAGGGTGCACAAAGTCGGGGGTATGCTGCCGAAGAAGCTGGTGTATTCCCTGTATATGTTGTCCGTGCGGGAGTTCAACCTCGACGCCCTCATGTACCGCTACTTGTGGAATCCCATGAAGCGTCTGGGGAATCGTCTGGACTTCCTGACGTTCTGGCGGGTGATCGGCATTTTCGTGCCGCTCTATCTGCTGGGTCTGTATTTCGTCTATAACCGGGAGACACTGCCTGGCGCGATCACGGCGGTGTTGCCGCTGGTCTTTTCGCTGGTGGCGGCGGTGCTGGTGCTCAAGTCCTTTACCGAGCGCAAGCGGGCGCGGATGACTTGGCTGTTGGCGGTCATGACCCATTTCTGGATTGCCCTGGCCATTTCCTTCAATGAAAACTTCGATTTCAGTGAAAGTTATCTCTACCTGAGCGGCGTCGCGATTGCCGGCGTGGTGGGCTTTCTCTGTCTGCGGCGGCTCAAGTTGCTCGAGGGGGATATCGATCTCGACCGCTTCCATGGACATTCCTGGCGTCATCCGAAGATCGCCTTCGTATTTCTGCTCTGTTGTCTGTGCGCGACCGGATTTCCGATCAGCCCGACCTTCGTCGGGGAGGATCTGATGTTTGCGCATATCCAGGAAGGACAAGTCGGACTGGCATTTCTGACCAGCTTCAGTTTCATCATTGTCGGTTTGTCGATCATTCGTATCTACGCGAGGGTGTTTCTCGGGCCGCATGCCAAGTCGGTTTACGAGATGGCTTACAAGTCTTCCTGATCCATTGACGAAGTTTGAACGGAAATATTTCTCCCCACGGTATTTGAAAATGCCGGTAAACGTTAGAGGAGTCATTGCTTTATGAAAGCATGTGCAATTCCAGAAGATGGCCTGAACGGCCTCAAGCAGAACTGGCGCAGCGATATGGTGTCGGGGTTTCTGGTATTCCTGCTGGCGCTTCCCCTGAGCCTCGGCATCGCCAAGGCGAGCGAGTTTCCCCCGGCCATGGGCGTGCTGACCGCCATGATCGGCGGCCTGTTCGTCAGCCTGTTCGCCGGCTCGCGGCTCACCATCAAGGGACCGGCCGCCGGCCTGATCACCATCTGTGCCGGTGCCGTCGTGGAGTTCGGCGGCGGCGCCCAGGGCTGGCATCTGGCGCTCGGGGCGATTTTCGTGGCGGCCATGCTGCAAATGGTCTTCGGACTCCTGCGCTTCGGCTCCCTGAGCGATTTCTTCCCGCACTCCGTGGTGCATGGCATGCTGGCGGCGATCGGCCTGATCATCTTCGCCAAGCAGATCCATGTGCTGCTCGGCATCGACCCCGCCACCCTCAAGGGCCTCGAACTCATCCAGCTGTTCGAGCGGATTCCCAGCTCGATCATGCATGCCGATTCCCACGTGGCTCTGGTGGGCGCCGTCAGCCTGACGATCATCTTCGGCATGCCCCTGCTGAGGATCCCGGGCCTGAAGAAGGTCCCGGCGCCGATGCTGGTCCTGCTGGTGGCCGTGCCCCTGGCTCTGATCCTGGACTTCAGGCACACCGAGCCGGTGTTCGACATGGTGACCATCGGTAACTTCTGGGCCAATGTCGGGCTGAACGTGGACTTCTCCCTGATCGGAACCGGGGTGTTCTGGAAGTACGTCCTGATGTTTCTCTTCATCGGCAGCCTGGAGTCCCTGCTGACGGTCAAGGCCATCGACGGGCTGGACCCCTGGAAAAGGGCCTCTGACTTCAACAGGGACCTGGTCGCGGTAGGGGCGGGGAATGCGCTGTCCGGGCTGCTGGGGGGCTTGCCGATGATTTCCGAGGTGGCCCGCAGCTCGGCGAACGTCAGCTTTGGCGCCCGCAGCCGCTGGGGCAACTTCTTCCACGGTCTGTTCCTGTTCGTCGCCATGCTGCTGTTCATCCCGGTCATCGAGATGATCCCCAATGCGGCGCTGGCTGCGCTGCTGATCGCCGTGGGCTACCGGCTGGCCTCGCCCCATGAGTTCTTCAAGGTCTACCGTATCGGGGTCGAACAGTTGGTCATCTTCCTGGTGACCGTGCTGGTGACGCTGTCCACCGACCTGCTGGTCGGCGTCGGGGCCGGTATCGTCACGAAGATGGCATTCAACCTGGCGCACCGGGTTCCGCTCGGCAACTTCTTCAAGGCCCGCTACGAGTGCTCCGAGTCCCAGGGCGAATGCCTGATCAAGGTCCAGGGGTCGGCAATCTTCTCCAACCTGTTGGGCTTCAAGAAGCTCTTCAGCCAGCTGGATCGCAGCGGCAACGTGACGATCGATTTCTCCGCGGCCCACTTGGTGGATCACACCTTCATGGAGTTTCTGACCCACCTCGGCGAGGAGTTCGAGCATGCCGGAGGCGCCCTGCTTACCGTTGGCTTCGAGCGTTTCAAGCCGTTCTCGGACCATCCCCTGGCTGCCCGCAAGCGTCTGTCTGGCAATACCCAGCTGGCTTGACCGAGCCCGAGCCTTGCTGTCGCCGATGGCGGTTTCCCGCGCATCGGCGGGCATCGGCAACTGATTCAGGCCACGGATGGCCTCTCCCCCAGGCGCGCCTTTCCGAGGCGCGCCGGTGCGGAACCCCTCCTTGCTCCCCTCCGGCGCCAGTCATGCCAAAGCCATCTTGGCTCCGTAGTGTCTTTTCCGTAGCGGTACCTCCCGACGCGGGTGCACCGCACGTTTGAGGAAACTTAGGGGCATGCCGGCCTGTCCACTCCGCTGCCGCCCCGGTTTTGCCGCGGTCCGGGCGTGTCGTTCGCGCGTATCCGCCGGAAGCCGATTTCCCTGGCGCGGGGACGGGCAGAGGCTATCTTTTTGCTACAGCACTGCGGCTTTCATAGCGGGACCGCTGATCTGTCGGCGGGATTTCCCGGCGCAGCCGAGGTAGTCCGCTTCGAATGCCCTTGGGACGGAGGATGCTCGTGCACATTGCCGATATGACCATGTTCTATGCCCCTGCCAGCGGCGGGGTACGGACCTATCTGGAGGCCAAGCACCGCCGTCTGCGGCTGTACTCCGGGGTGCGCCACAGTGTGCTGGTGCCCGGTGCCGACTACCGGGAGCAAGCCGGCATTTATGAGGTTCCCTCGCCCCTGTTGCCGTTCGGCAATGGCTATCGCTTTCCCTTGCGCCGAGCCCCCTGGCGCCTCCAGCTGCAGCGCCTGCAGCCTGACCTGATCGAGGTCGGCGATCCTTATCTGACTGCTTGGGCCGCGCTGGATGCCGGGCGGCGTCTGGACGTCCCGGTGATCGGTTTCTACCACTCGGACTTGCCGCGGCTGGCCACCAAGCGCGTCGGCGCCTGGTGCGGCGGCCGGGTGAGCGACTACGTGGCGCGCCTCTACGGCCAGTTCGACCGGGTGCTGGCGCCCAGCCGGATCATGGCGGAGAAGCTGCAGCGCCTCGGCGTGCGGGACGTGTTCGTGCAGCCTTTGGGTGTCGACCTGGAGGTCTTCCAGCCGGCACGCCGCGATCCGGGCCTGAAGCGCGAGCTGGGGCTGGACGAAGAGACCCGGCTGATGATCTTCGCCGGCCGCGGGGCGCGGGAGAAGAACCTGCACATCCTGCTGGAGACCGCCCGGCGCCTCGGTGCGCCCTATCATCTGCTGCTGGTCGGCGCCGACATGCCGCGGCGGGTGCCGGACAACGTCACGGTGATCAACCGCTTCCAGCCGGCCGCTGCCGTCGCCCGGCTTATGGCCAGCAGCGACGTGCTGCTGCATGCCGGTGATCAGGAAACCTTCGGTCTGGTGGTGCTGGAGGCGATGGCCTGCGGCATTCCGGTGGTCGCCGTACGCGCCGGGGCGCTGGCCGAGATCGTGCCGTTCAACGTTGGCCGCCTGTGCCGGCCCAACGATTCTCGGGCGATGGCCGCGACCGTGCGCGAGCTGTTCGAGGGCGATGCCGTGCGGCTGGGCCGCCAGGCGCGTCGGCACGTCGAGGCCCATCATGCCTGGGATGCGGTGGTCGCCGGTTTGCTTGCCCACTACCATGCTGTGCTGGGCACGGCCGAGCTGCCGGTTGCCGTGCATGTCTGAACGCCATCTGCTGCTGGTGCTGCACGACGTCGCCCCGGAAACCTGGGCCGACTACCGGGATTTCGTCGCCGCGGTGGACGCCCTCGGCGAGGTGCCCATCACTTGGCTGGTGGTACCGGATTTCCATCGCCGCCAGCCGCTGGTGGCCCACGCCGAGCTGCGCCGGCGGCTCGATGCGCGACTGGCGCGTGGCGACGAGCTGGTCCTGCACGGTTACCACCACCAGGACGATGCGCCGCCGCCGCGTACCCCCGGAGAGTGGCTGATGCGCCGCGTCTACACCCATGAAGGCGAGTTCTACCGGCTCGACCAGGCGCAGGCGCTGCAACGCCTGGAGCAGGGCATCGCGGTGTTCCGCCGCTGCGGCTGGCCACTGCATGGCTTCGTCGCTCCTGCCTGGCTGATGAGCGAGGGGACTCGCCTGGCCCTGCGGGAAACCCCGCTGAGCTATACCAGCGACCTGCGCCACCTCTACCGGCTGCCGGATTTCCAGGCCATCGACGCCCCCGGCCTGACCTGGAGCGCCCGTAGCGGCTGGCGCCGCGGGGTGTCGCGGGTCGTCTGCGCGGGCCTCGCCGCCCACTATCGCCGGGCGCCGTTGCTGCGCCTGGGGCTGCATCCGGTGGACATGCGCCACGAGTTTTCCCGCCGCTACTGGCTGGAGCTGATCGAGCACCTGCTGGCGGCGGGGCGTCAGCCGCTGACCAAGATCGGCTGGCTGGACCGGCAGCTTTCGCTCGTGCCGGGCGTCACCGCATGAGCCGCGGCCTGTGGCTGCTGCTGGGCGGCCTGCTGGCGGCCCTGTCGATCCCCCTGCTGCTCGGCGGCAGCGGGCTGTGGCGGCAGGTGCAGGCCTTTCCCGCCGACCTGCTGCTGGCCATGCTCGGGATGATCCTGGTCTGCTGGAACCTCAACGCCCTGCGCCTGCGCCTGCTGCTGCCCGGATGCCGGCTTGGCCAGCGCGATGCGCTGGGCATCGTCATGGCCACCGAGTTCGCGATCTGCGCGACGCCGGGCGGTGCCGGCGGTCCCCTGACCCTGATGGCGCTGCTGATGCGCCGCGGGGTGCCGGCGGCGCAGGGCACCGCCACCTACGCGGTGGACCAGCTCACCGACTTGCTGGCGTTTGCCTGCGCGCTGCTTGGCATCCTGGTCTATGCCCTGTCCCATGCCCTCAGCCCGCACCTTGCCTGGCTGCTCGGCGCCAGCGCTGGCCTGCTGCTCGGGGTGTTCGTCCTGCTGTTCCTGCTCGGCCGTTTCCACCGCCAGATGTTCCGCCTCAACGGTCGGCTGCTGCGGCGTCTGGGGGTGGGCGCGCGACGCCGTCTGAAATACGCCCGCCAGGTGATGCGCTTTCGCAACGCCCTGCGTCAGAGCCTGGGCCTGCCGCGTCCGGTGCTGCTCGGCGTGTTCCTGCTCAGCGGCGCGCATTGGGTGCTGCGCTACAGCGTGCTCTATCTGACCCTGCGCGGCTTGGGCAGCGAACTGTCCTGGGCCTGGACCTTCCTGGTGCAGATGCTGGCGCTCAGCGCCGGACAGGCCAGCCTGCTGCCGGGCGGCGCCGGCGGGGCGGAACTGGCGTCGGCGGCGCTGCTTGCACCGCTGGTCGGCAAATCGACCAGCGCCGCGGCCATCCTGATCTGGCGTGCGGTGACTTACCACTTCTACCTGATCGCCGGTGCGCCGGTGTTCCTGCACCTTGCTGGCCGGCCGCTGCTGCGGCGGCTGGTGCGCTATCGGCAGTCCTGAGGCGGGAGTACCTACTTCTTGCCGAGCTTGATGTGCCGGCTGGGGGGCGCGGCGATCTGGCCGCTGACGCCGATGGCGATCTGCCGAATCTCGCCGCCATCCTGGAGAAAGGCGGAAACCAGTGCATCGAGGGATTCGTGGGTTTCGTGGGCCGGTTCCGGCTTGGCTTTCCTGTTCGATCCTGCAACCCGCATGACCATGACCGCTTCTCCTCTGGAAGGGCGGATCGCCCAAAATGAAAAAACCGGCCCGAGGGCCGGTTTCCTGGACAGCGTAAGTGATCAGATCACTTGCACTTCGTCCGCTTGCATGCCTTTCTGGCCTTTCACTGCCACGAAGGAGACCTGCTGGCCTTCCTGCAGGCTTTTGAAGCCGGCGCTCTGAATGGAGCGGTAGTGAACGAACAGATCGGGACCGCTTTCCGGGGTGATGAAGCCGAAGCCTTTTTCATCGTTGAACCACTTGACGGTGCCAGTTTGGCGAGTGGACATGTGTTGTCTCCTTGGACAAAGTTGAATGCCGAGCCGAGTGGCTCGGGCGTTGACTGAGTGCAAAGAGAAATCGAAAAAGGACCGAATCTAAATTCAAGCGGATCGTTTCGCGGTGACGCATGCAGCACAGTAGGGACACTTTACTCCCTCGGCGCTGAATCACCTAGCCTTTTCTCCGGCCGTTCGATGGGTGGCGTGCCTCGATCCTTGCCGGCGAAGGTCCGGGCTGTCCTGGGTCAAGCGTTCGCCGGTGGATTTTCCGCTATGGTTAAAAAAGGCGGTACAAGCTCCCACAAACGCAACAGAGGAGGAAAGGAAGATGGAAATGTCCATCCACAGTCTGTCCACGCTGTTCGATCAGCTGGGTCTGAAATCCGATCCCGACAGCATCGATGCCTTCATCGGCAGCCACATGCTGCCCGATGGGATCAAGGTGTCCGAGGCTCCTTTCTGGACGCCTGCCCAGGCCGCGTTGCTGAAGGAGGAAATGCTCGACGACGCCGACTGGGCGCCGGTCGTCGACGAGCTCAACGAGCGCCTGCATCCCAGGCACTGAGCGAAGTTTCCCGGTCGCAGCCGGCTGCGGAGCGGCGGCTGCGCCAGGCCCCAGAGGGTCTTTTCGTCCATCAGGCACAACGAGTGTGCAGCCCATGAAGAAAGTACTTGTTCCGTTCGACGGTTCCGAAAGCGCCAAGCGCGCCTTACTCTATCTTGTGGATCTGGCGAAGCAGTTGCCGGATCTGGAGGTGCATCTGCTGAACGTACAGGGGCATCCGATCATGTACGGTGACTACGTCGCCGGCCCCATGCTGGAAACCTTGGTCGGCGCAGCCCAGGAGCATGGGCGCAGGATCAATGCGAAGGGGCTCGAGTTTCTCAAGGACTATGACCTCAAGGTCGCCGCCCACGAGCAGCTGGGCGAAACGGTGGGGGAGATCGCCAAGGCGGTCCTGGCGCTCGACTGCGACACTGTGGTGATGGGGACGCGGGGCATGAGTAACTTCTCCAACCTGGTCATGGGGTCGGTCGCCACGCGGGTGGTGCACGAGGTTTCGGTACCCGTGCTGTTGGTCAAGTGACGGCCGGCTGCCTCCGGTAACAACGGGTAACCGGTTGTTTGGAGGGGGCGGTGGGGGAGCATGGCGATTTTCCACTCTCTCCCCCGGATTTCGGGCGGGAAAGGCCTGCGGCCGTTTCCCGCCCGACCCGTTTCAGTCCTGCGTGTTGCCGTTTTTGAGCAGGTCGCCCAGTCCGGCGAGGCCCTTGAAGGTGGTCTTCGGACCCAGGTCGGCGCCGGGGCGGGGGGCGGTCTGGTACTGGCTGTCGGTATAGCGGGAGTGCTCGTTGTCGTGGCAGTACAGGCAGAGCAGTTCCCAGTTCGAGCCGTCCTCGGGGTTGTTGTCGTGGTTGTGGTCCTTGTGGTGGACCGTCAGCTCGCTGAGGCGCTTGCCGGAAAACTCCCGGGCGCAGCGGCCGCAGACCCAGGGATACATCTTCAGGGCCTTTTCCCGGTAGCCCTGTTCGCGCTGGGAATAGGGGACGTTGGTCTTGTTCGTGCTCATGGTGGGTTTGCCTGACTGCTGGTTCCTGGTGATGGGACGGGTGAACGCATAGTTCGCGAGACTACGGGTATCGGGTCCAGGGGGGCAACCGTACGATTGTCCACAGGACGTGCGGGTGCTTCATCATGCCGCTACCGGCCTCTCGCCAGCTAGACGAGTTAGCTTGCTAAGATTCCGCCAATCCTTTGCATCGCCGCTCCCGGGTTCACCATGACCAGCTCTGCCGTCCGCTCGACCCTCGCCAGCCTTCCCGATGCCTACAAGGCGCTGCTTTACGTGCTGTTCCTGGCCACACCGAGGAACAAGACTTCGCTGCTCGAACAGCTCAAGCGCCTCGGTGTGCGCGCCACGGCCAGCCGCGCCATGGACGGCGTGGTGCTGGGCGAGATGCTGGAAACCCTGCAGCGCCTGAACTGGCTGGAGCGTGGCGACGAGCGCAGCTTCTTCAGGTTGAACCCGGCGGCCTGCAACCAGGTGCTGCTGCTGCTGCAGAGCGAGCCGCAGTGGTGGCCGAAACTGCGCGCCGGGCTGATCGAGCACGCCGCTGGCCCGGGCACCCTTCCGGTGAGCCTGTGGCGAGGTCTCTGGCTGGCCCTGTTAGCGGGGGAGGTGCCGGAGCTGACCCAGTTGTTGCTTGGCATGGAGCAGGACCGAGGCGAGCTGCCGCATCCCTGCGGCCAGCTGCTGGCCGACGAAACTGGTCGGCAACTCTTCGCCCGACTTGCCCCGGGCGTTCGCGAGGTGCTGCTGGAGGACTACCTGACCCGTGCTAACGGCGGGCCGCTGGCGGCCGGGGAGGCCTACCGGCAGGGCCTGGCCTTGCTCGATAGCGGCCAGGCGAAATCCGCCGAACTGCCACTACAGGTGTTCCTGCAGGCGCTCTGGCGCGGCGACTGGCCGCGCCTCGAAGCCCTCGGCCAGGGCGAACTGGCGTCGTTCGGCAGGGTCTTCCGGAGCCTGCTGCACGGAGAGTCCGCCCAGGCTCAGGAGCAGATCCAGGAGTTCATCCGCCTCCAGCGCGGCAGCCGCAAGCGCCGGATCGAGCTGCCGGCCACGCTCAACGCGTGCTACTGCCTGCTCCTGCTGGTCGGCGGCGACAGCCAGCAGCATGCGGCGCTGCGCCAGGCGCTGGGGCTGGGGTTGAAGAAGGGCCTCGGCCGAGCCTACGAAGCGTTCGAGAAACTCTTCGAACAGTTCCAGGGCAAGGGTTCGCGCTGCACCGATCCGGCCGGCTGGGTGCAGTCCCTGAACGGGTTCGACGGCCTGCTGACCGCGATCGCCCTGTACTGGATGGACGCTCCGGCATCCTCCGCCTGGCAGAGACGCCTGCAGAAATTCCGCGCCGAGCTGGCCGGGGAGGGCTACGAGTGGCTGGTGGCCGAGCTGGACGCCCTGCTCGGGCGGCAGTTCGGCCTGCCTCCGACGGATTGGCACCGGCGCCAAGGGCTGCGCCCGCTGGTCGAACTCTACCGCCGCCAGGAGCTTTGGGAGCACGCCCTCGCCGCGCTGGCCGCGCTGCGCCCCGGTTCCCGCTCCGCCGCCCCGGTCGCGCCGCAGAGCAGCCAGCGCCTGGCCTGGATGATCGGCAGCGCTGCGGCGCAGGTGCCGAGCGTCGAGCCGCGCGAGCAGAAGCTCGGTGCCAAGGGGCAGTGGAGCAAGGGCCGGGCGGTGGCGCTCAAGCGCCTGCTCGAGGAGAGCGACAGTTTCGACTACCTGCTGGAGCAGGACCGCCGGGTCATCCAGCAGATCCAGATGCACAGCGATTATTACGGTGTCCGCTACCAGCTCGACGGCGAGCGCGCCCTGCCGCATCTGGTCGGCCATCCGGCGTTGTTCTGGAGCGACGCGCCGGAGGTGCGCATCGATCTGGTCGCCGGCAGCGTGGCCCTGGAGCTGCGCCAGCGGGGCTCGCAGATCCACCTGGCGCTGACCCCCGAAGGGATCGCGGCGTGCGATGGGCTGTTCCTCGAGCGGGAAACCCCGACCCGCCTGGTGGTCTATCCGCTCGGCCGCGAGGCGCAGCAGATCGCCGCCATCCTCGGCGGCGGGCTGAGCGTGCCGCAGTCGGCCAAGGCGCAGCTGATGGAAACCATCGGCAGCATCGCGCCGCTGTTGCCGATCCACTCGGACCTGCCGGAACTGGCGGTGAACATCGACAAGGTGGCTGCCGACGGCAAGCTGTATGCCCACTTGCTGCCCTTGCTGGAGGGCCTGCGCCTGCAGCTGCTGGTGCGGCCGCTGGCCGGCGGCAGCTGGTTCCGCCCGGGGCAAGGCGCGGAGAGCGTGCTCGGCGAGCAGGACGGCAGGCCGCTGCAGGCGGTCCGCGACCTGCCGGCCGAGCGCCAGGGGCTCAAACAGGTGTTGCAGGCCTGTCCGGCACTGGCCGAGGCCGACAGCGACGGCCACGAATGGCAACTGGCCGAGCCGCAGGCCGCGCTGCAGGTGCTGAGCGAGCTGCAGGGGCTGGACGCCGGGCTGCTCGAGTGCGTCTGGCCGGAGGGCGAACGCATGCGCATCAAGGCCCAGCCCGGCCTGCGCCAGCTGCAACTGCGCCTGCGCCAGAGCGGCGACTGGTTCGAGCTGGAGGGCGAGGTGGTCGTCGACGACGGCCGCGTGCTGCAGCTGCGCCAGCTGCTCGAACTGCTGCAGGCCAACCCTGGACGCTTCGTACGGCTCGGCGAGCAGGACTGGCTGGCCCTCGGCGCCAGCCTGCGGCGGCGCCTGGAGGAATTGGGCCGGCTGGCCGAGCGCAACGGCGACGAGAGCCTGCGGCTCAATCCGCTGACCGCGCCGCTGCTCGCCGAGCTAGCCGAAGAGGTGGGCAGCTTCGAGGCCGATGCCGCCTGGAAGGACCATCTGGCCCGCCTCGAATCGCTGCGCGACTACCGCCCGCGGGTGCCCAGCACCCTGCAGGCCGAGCTGCGCGACTACCAGCTGGAAGGCTTCGACTGGATGGCGCGTCTGGCGAAGTGGGGCGTCGGCGCCTGCCTGGCCGACGACATGGGCTTGGGCAAGACCCTGCAGACCCTCACGCTCTTGCTGCATCGCTCCGCCGCCGGCCCGCAGCTGGTGGTGGCGCCGACCTCGGTGACACCCAACTGGCTGGCCGAGACCACCCGCTTCGCACCCACCCTGCGCCTGCATGCCTACCGCGAGACCCGCAGCCTCGAAGGGCTGGGTCCACGCGACCTGGTGGTGGCCAGCTACGGTCTGCTGCAGCTGGATGCCGAGGCGTTCGCTGCCCAGAACTGGACCACCGTGGTGCTCGACGAGGCGCAGGCGATCAAGAACGCCGCCAGCAAGCGCTCCCAGGCGGCCATGGCGCTGCAGGCGGATTTCCGCTTGGTCGCCACCGGCACGCCGCTGGAGAACCACCTGGGCGAGTTGTGGAACCTGTTCCGCTTCATCAACCCCGGTCTGCTCGGCAGTCGCGAACACTTCGCCCAGCGCTTCGCCGGACCCATCGAGCGCGGCGACCAGGTCGCCCGCAAGGCGCTCAAGGCGCTGATCCAGCCATTCATCCTGCGCCGCCTGAAGAGCCAGGTGCTCGATGAGCTGCCGGCGCGCACCGAGGTGGTCTACCGGGTGCCGCTCTCCGACGCCGAACTCCACCACTATGAGGCGATGCGCCAGCAGGCGCTGGACTCCCTGAGCCAGTCGGGCGAGGAGGGCAGCCAGTCGCTACGGGTGCTCACCGAAATCACCCGGTTGCGGCGCTTCTGCTGCCACCCGAGCCTGGTGCTGCCGGACAGCGGCTTGCCCGGCAGCAAGCTGGCGGCCTTCGCCGAGATCGTCGAGGAACTGCTCGACAGCCGCCACAAGGCGCTGGTGTTCAGCCAGTTCGTCGACCACCTGAGCATCGTCCGCGGCTGGCTCGAGGAGCGCGGCATCCGTTACCAGTACCTCGACGGCTCGACCCCGGCCAAGGACCGCATGGCGCGGGTGGAGGCCTTCCAGGGCGGCGACGGCGACATCTTCCTGATCAGCCTCCGGGCCGGCGGCACCGGTCTGAACCTGACCGCCGCCGACTACGTGATCCATCTCGACCCCTGGTGGAATCCGGCGGTGGAGGACCAAGCCAGCGACCGTGCCCACCGCATGGGCCAGCAGCGCCCGGTGACCATCTACCGGCTGGTGGCGGAGAACACCATCGAGGAGCGCATCCTTGCCCTGCACGGGCAGAAGCGCGACCTTGCCGACAGCCTGCTGGAAGGCGGCGAGGTCAGCGCCAAGCTCGACGCCGAGGCGCTGCTGCGTCTGCTGCGCGGCGGCTAGGGCCGTGCCTTTATTCTCCGCCCGCCGGCGCGTGCTACTCGGGGGCCTGGCGATTCTCGCCGGGCTGTTGGTCAGCGTCTGGCTGGCCGGCCGCTATGCCGAGCGGCGTCACTGGAGCGAGACCGCCATCGAGGCCCGCGGCCAGCTGGAGCTATACGCCCAGTCGCTGCGTATCCTGGTCGAGCGCTTTCGCGCGTTGCCGGCGATCCTCGCTCTGGACACCGAGATCCAGGCGCTGCTGCATGACGCCGCCGATCCGCTGGCGCACGAGCGACTCAACCGGCGCCTGCAGCGCCTCAACCAGGAGGCGGGGGCCGGGGTGATCTTTCTGCTCGACCTGCAGGGCAAGACCATCGCCGCCAGCAACTGGCAGGAGCCGGGCAACTTCGTCGGCGGCAACTACGCCTTTCGCCCGTATTTCCAGGGCGCCCTGCGCGAGGGCAGTGCCCGCTACTTCGGCGTCGGCGTGACCACTGGAGTGCCCGGCTACTTCCTTTCCCGGGCGGTGCGCGACGCCGATGAGCGCATCCTCGGCGTGCTGGTGCTCAAACTGGTGGTGGAGGACCTGCAGCGCGACTGGGCCGGGCAGCCGGGTATCCTACTGGTGACCGACCAGCATCAGGTGGTCATTCTCGCCAGCCGGCCGGCCTGGCGCTTCCGCCTTTTGCAGGGACTGCCGGCGAAGCTGCGCGCCAGCCTGGACGACGCCCGTCGCTACGGCGTCCGCGAACTGCAGCCGCTGGCGGTGCAGCCGTTGCGCCAGCTCGATGGCGGTGCCGAGCTGTTGCGCATCAATGGCCCGGACGGTCGGCGCGACTACCTGCGCCTGAGCCAGCCGCTGGCCGACGAGGGCTGGACCCTGCAGCTGCTGCGCGAGGCACACGTGCCGGGCGGCGCGGTGCGCGGCTATGCCCTGGCGGCGGCCGGCATCTGGCTGGCGCTGGCGTTCCTCTTCCTGTTCCTCGGCCAGCGGCAGAAGAATCGCCGCCTGCTGCTGCGCCGTCGGGCCGAGCTGGAGCGGCTGGTCGAGGAACGCACCGCGGCGCTGCACCAGGCCCAGGACGAGCTGGTGCAGGCGGCGAAGATGGCCGCTCTCGGGCAGATGTCGGCGGCCCTGGCCCACGAGATCAACCAGCCGCTGACCGCCATGCGCATGCAGCTCGGCAGCCTCGGCCTGCTGCTGGCGAAGAACGATTTGGCGGCGATGCGCACCTGTCTGGCGCGCATCGACGGCCTGCTCACCCGCATGGCGGCGCTCACCGGGCACCTCAAGACCTTCGCCCGCGACACCCCGAGCGGCCTGCGCGAGCGCCTGCAGCCGGATACCGTGGTCGACCACGCGCTGCTCCTGCTCGAGGCGCGGATCCGCCAGGACGCCGTGCAGGTGCTGCGCCGGCGCGAGCCGCTGGCCTGGGTCGAGGGTAACGCGATCCGCCTCGAACAGGTGCTGGTCAACCTGCTGCACAACGCGCTGGACGCCATGGCCGGGCGCGAGCGCCGCGAGCTGCGCATCGCGCTGCGCCGCGACGGCGGCGACTGGCTGCTGAGTGTCGCCGACAGCGGCGGCGGCATCGCCCCCGAGCATCTCTCGCGGGTCTTCGAGCCGTTCTTCACCACCAAGCCGGTGGGCGAGGGGCTCGGCCTCGGGCTCGCGGTGTCCTACGGCATCGTCCGCGAGTCGGGCGGCCAGCTGGAGGTGCATAACGCCGGGGGTGGGGCGCAGTTTACCCTCCGGCTGCCGGCCGCGGCGTCGCCGGATACACTGCAGCCCAGTCCGCAGGAGCCGTGAAATGCAGCAGATTCTCTTCATTGACGACGAAGCGCCGATCCGCGAGGCGGTGCAGCAGTGGCTGGAGCTGTCCGGCCTGGCGGTACGCACCTGCGCCCGTGCCGAGGAGGCGCTGGCGCTGCTCGACGCCGACTTTTCCGGAGTGGTGGTCAGCGACGTGCGGATGCCCGGCATGGACGGCCTGGCCCTGCTCGAACGCGTTCGCGCGCTGGATGCCGAGCTGCCGGTGATCATGGTCACCGGCCACGGCGACGTGCCCATGGCGGTGGCGGCGCTGCAGCAGGGGGCCTACGACTTCATCGAGAAGCCCTTCACCCCCGAGCGCCTGCTCGGCAGTCTGCAGCGCGCCCTGGACAAGCGCCGGCTGGTCTGCGAGAACCGCGCGCTGCGCCGCCAGGTGGCGCAGCGCGGCTGCATCGAGGGCCGCCTGCTCGGCGTGTCGCGGGCGATGGAGGAGTTGCGCCGGCAGATCCTCGAGCTGGCGCCGACCTCGGTGAGCGTGCTGATCCGCGGCGAGACCGGCAGCGGCAAGGAGTGCGTGGCGCGTTGCCTGCACGCTTTCGGTCCGCGCGCCGACAAAGCCTTCGTCGCGGTCAACTGCGCGGCGATCCCCGAACAACTGTTCGAGAGCGAGCTGTTCGGCCACGAGAGCGGCGCCTTCACCGGCGCCCAGGGCAAGCGCATCGGGCGGATCGAGCACGCCGCCGGCGGCACCCTGTTCCTCGACGAAGTGGAGAGCCTGCCGCTGGCACAGCAGGCCAAGCTGCTGCGCGTGTTGCAGGAAAAGAGCCTGGAACGGCTCGGCTCCAACCGCAGCATCGCGGTCGACCTGCGGGTGATCAGCGCGGTCAAGCCGGACTTGGTCGCCGAGGTGCGCGCCGGGCGCTTTCGCGAGGACCTCCTGTACCGCCTCAACGTCGCCGAGCTGCATATTCCGCCGCTGCGCGAGCGGCACGAGGACATTCCCCTGCTGTTCGAGCACTTCGCCCAGGCCGCGGCGGAGCGCCATGGCCGCGAAGCGCGCCCGCTCGGCGCCGCCGAACTGACTGGGCTGCTGACCCGCGACTGGCCGGGCAACGTGCGCGAACTGGCCAACGCCGCCGAACGCCACGCTCTCGGCCTGGGCGGCGGGACGGGCGCCGCGGCGGCGCCGCAATCGCTGGGGGAGCAGTTGGAAGCCTTCGAGGCGCAGTGTCTGCGCCAGGCCTTGCAGCAGTGTCGCGGCAACATCGCCGAGGTCATGGCGCTGCTGCAGCTGCCGCGGCGCACCCTCAACGAGAAGATGCAGCGCCACGGACTGAGCCGCGGCGACTTCCTCCCCGCTGGCGAGGAGTGATGGTATCGGCGGATTATTGCCGACCAGTCTTCAAAAATCGGCTGAAATCCGCCGATGGCTGTTTGATATTCAGGCGCAAACCCGCAAGATAGAGCCTTCTTTCACCTTGGCCTGTATCCTGCTAGAGCATACTTCGTTGCTCTGGTGCCCGGTGTGACGACTGTCCGCCCCGGCGCCTAGCGGCCCTCTGCCAACTGCGGCAGTTGCTGCCGCGCAGGCCGAACGCCCACAAGAAACGGAGAAATACAATGACAAGCCCCAACAGCCCCGAGCTGTGCGCCCCTGCGGACCTTGCCGCCAACCGCCCTGACGAGACCCCGTCCACGACCGCCCAGGATTCCGTGTACACGGCCGCCGAGCGCCGCCAGCGGATCTTCGCCATCGTCGGCGCCTCGTCCGGCAACCTGGTGGAGTGGTTCGACTTCTACGTCTACGCCTTCTGTGCCATCTACTTTGCCCCGGCCTTCTTCCCGGCGGCCGATCCCACCGTCCAACTGCTCAACACCGCCGGGGTATTCGCCGCCGGCTTCCTGATGCGCCCGATCGGCGGCTGGCTGTTCGGCCGGATCGCCGACAAGCACGGCCGCAAGACCTCGATGCTGATCTCGGTGCTGATGATGTGCGCCGGCTCCCTGGCCATCGCCGTCCTGCCGACCTACGAGAGCATCGGCGTCGCGGCACCGGCCCTGTTGCTGCTCTGCCGCCTGTTCCAGGGGCTCTCGGTCGGTGGCGAGTACGGCACCACCGCGACCTATATGAGCGAGGTGGCGCTCAAGGGTAAGCGCGGCTTCTACTCCTCGTTCCAGTACGTCACCCTGATCGGCGGCCAGTTGCTGGCGGTGCTGGTGGTGGTGATCCTGCAGCAGCTGCTCAGCACCGACGAGCTGAAGGCCTGGGGCTGGCGCATTCCGTTCGTGATCGGCGCCGTCGCCGCGGTGATCGCCCTGTTGCTGCGCCGTTCCCTGGAGGAAACCACCACCGCGGAAAGCCGTGCCAACAAGGAAGCGGGCAGCATGGCCAGCCTCTTCAAGCACCACAAGGCTGCCTTCATCACCGTGCTCGGCTACACCGCCGGCGGCTCGCTGATGTTCTACACCTTCACCACCTACATGCAGAAGTACCTGGTCAACTCGGTGGGCATGGACGCCAAGACTGCCAGCGGCATCATGACCTTCGCGCTGTTCTGCTACATGCTGATGCAGCCGCTGTTCGGCTCCCTGTCCGACCGCATCGGCCGGCGCGCCTCGATGCTCTGGTTCAGCTCCCTGGGCGCGCTTTGCACCCTGCCGATCCTGATGACCCTGAAGACCGCCGGGAGCCCCGCCCTGGCCGGCCTGCTGATAATCCTGGGCATGGCCATCATCAGCTTCTACACCTCGATCGGTGGCATCGTGAAGGCCGAGATGTTCCCGCCGGAGGTGCGTGCCCTGGGCGTCGGCCTGTCCTACGCCATCGCCAACGCGATATTCGGCGGCACCGCCGAATACGTGGCGCTGGGCCTGAAGTCCATCGGCCACGAGGAAGCCTTCTACTGGTACGTCTCGGGCATGCTGGCGATCGCCTTCCTCTTCAGCCTGCGCCTGCCGAAGCAGGCAGCCTACCTGCACCACGATCGCTGATCGTCCCGACCGTCCGTTCCGCCCGGCGAGGGCGGAGCGGACGCGTCGCTCCGGCCGCTGGCCGGGCGCCTCGTTCTGCTGTTCCCCTCCGCTCGAATTCTCTCCCGCTGCCTTCCCAGCGCCCCCTGTCGGGCGTCGCGTGCCTGCCGCCTCGGCGGAAATCCGCCGATGCCGGAGTGCGGCCGGCGGTGACGCTGTGGAGCTGCGCAGCGCCGGGGCAGGGCTGTGCGGGGAGGGTTCAGTCCGAGGTCGCGCGGTTGCGCAGGTGGTCGGCAAAGGCGTAGATCGGCGCCTTGATCAGTCCCTTGGCCGTCTCGCTGGCGCCGATGTCGTCCAACGCCTTGTTCAGGCACAGCATCCACTGGTCGCGCTCCTTCGGGCCGATGGCGAAGGGGCGGTGTGCCGGGCCCATGGCCACGGTGCCGTATTTCTCCAGGTACAGCTTGGGGCCGCCGAGCCAGCCGGAAAGGTACTCGAAGAGTTTCTCGCGCACCGGCCCGATGTCCGCGCCATGCATGCGGCGGATGGTCTGCGCCTCGGGCAGGCGCTCCATGTTGTCGTAGAAGGCGTTGCACAGCCGGCGCACGCCTTCCGCGCCGCCGAGCAGTTGATAGGGGGTGAGGACGTTGATCATGCAGAACGCTCCGTGGATTTTCCGATTGCCGCCCCGCTGCCGACCGGCAGCAGGGCGGCCTTGACCTGAGTTCCGGACGCCCGCGGACGCCGTTCAGGCGTGCCCGCCCATGTCCATGCCGCGGAAGATGCTGCAGCGCTCGAACACCGTGAGGGTCGGCGCCACCGACTTGTGGTGGCAGTACTTGGCCACCAGCTTGGCCAGGCCCTTGATGTCGCGGCCGCTGGCGTCGGGAAAGAGGGCGGCCAGGCGCTCGCAGAGTTCCGGGGCGACGCTCAGGCCGAACTGCTCGGTCATCACCTGCCAGATCCGTCGGCGGTCTTCCAGGCCGGGCGGGTGGTACTTGATCAGCGCTATGCAGCGCGACACCACCGCCTCGTCGATATCGTCGACCCGGTTGGTGGTGAGGAACAGCAGCCCGTTGAAGTACTCCAGCACGCGTAGGAACACACCGACCACCGCGTTGGCGGTGATGTTGTCGTCGCGCCGCTTGATGTACACGTCGGCCTCGTCGATCAGCATCACCGCGCCCCAGCGCTGGGCACGGGTCAGGGTGGCCTTGAGGGTCTTCTCCATCTCCGCGACGTTCAGGCCGAGCTGGCCGGAGTGCACGCGGTACAGCGGGCGCTTGATGATCTCCGAGTAGACCTCGGCGGTCAGCGTCTTGCCGACCCCGGGCGGGCCGGCGCAGAGCACCGTGGTGCCGCCGGACTTGCCCTCGACGATGTCGTCCATCAGCACGTCCATCTCGGCGGTGAGGATGTCGATCAGGTCGGTCTGCTCCGGCGGCAGGATCAGCTTGTCCTTGAGTTCCGGCTGGTAGACGTAGGGCAGCATGTCGTCGACGTGCACCCACAGGTGGTGGTGCAGGTCGAGGTGGAACATCAGGATGTAGCCGTGTACCGGCAGCTCGGCGAACACCCCCTCGGGGATGTCGCTGCGCATCGCCTCGGTGGCCTTCTCCACGCGCTCGTCGTACTTCACGCTGCGCCCGGCCTTGCGCAGGTACTTGCCGAGCACGTCGCCGCTGGCGTCGAGCACCAGGGCGCGGTCCTTGAGGATCTCCTCGTCGTTGACCAGCCGCGCGCTGCCGCCGCTGGAGGAGAGCACCACCCGCTCCTTGCGGGTCCAGTCGGTGTTGCGGTGGGTGGCGGTGGGGTCCTCGGCGAAGATCCCGGTGCCGCTGGCGGAGAACTGCCGGCCGTAGTCGGCGCGGTGCTCGAAGAAGCGCGCCGTGGAGTGGTCGTAGGCGGCGATCAGCTCCGGCGTTTCCTTGAGGAAGCCCTTGGCGATGAGGATTTCCGCGATGGTCCGGCCGACGATGTCGCGCTCGAGGATGGTCAGGGTCTGCGAGGTGACCCGCGCCATGGAGTTGGCCTTCAGTTCGATCAGGATGCGCCCGCTTTCCTCCTCGCCCGGCGGGGTGAAGTCGATGCGCGATACCAGGTAGGCGAGCGGCTTGCCGGCCATGTTGATCTTGAACAGCCAGCCGCGGAGCGCGCCGCGGATCAGGAACTCGGCGACCGCCGGCACCATCCGCTCCAGGTCGCGCTCGCCAAAGCGCTCGCCGCCGTCGCTCACCGCGCGGCGCAGGGTGGCGATCTGCGCCGCGCGCAGCTCCATGCCGGGTCCGGCGGCGAGGTAGAGCCGGTGCAGACCGTCCAGCTGCGCCATCGTCAGCTGCTCGAAGACCACTTCGGCCCTGTTGCCGAATTTCAATTGCTGGGTCAGCGCCGATAATTCGGGGAATTCGCTGACCAACGCTTCGACGTAAGGTCGATCGATGAGAAGTTTCATGCCGGACCAGCCTTGGTAATCACGGAGCAAGCAATTCAGCAAGCTCCATGCCACTAGCTAAGTCATTGATTTTTATTGTTGGTTTTCGGTTTTCTGTAGGTTTCTCTACATAGCGGGGCGGCGCCTGTGTGGGCTAGGGGACAAACCGGGGGCGAGCCAGACCCGCTGGCGTCCTTCATCGGCGGCACCGAGCCGGCTTCACGGCCTGGGCATTGCCGTAGCGCATATATGGCCTGCAAGTTCGAAACTGCGCCAATTTGTTTCCATTACGGATTGCCGGCGACGAAATATTCAATACAAATATATACAGCCCGTTCGGAAGACAATTTTTGTAATAGCTGGGCTTTGACATTCACCGAATCGAATCGCAGTATTGCGCTATGTTTTCCAAGTCGGAAATTTCATATGAAATTCGCCGCTTTTAACCTGTGTTTCACCGTTTTTTTACAGGTTGAAGCGGTATGTTTCGACATGCTGGAAAGATTCGATACACAGTGCGTTTGATTTTTCCGTATCCGGCCTTATATATAAGTCACGCATACTTTCCGGTATGCGATCTTCCATCGGCAACCCAGTCAAGAGAAAACCATGCAGTCTGAAGAGAAGAATCTGATCGATGGCCTGTTTTCCCGCCTCCGCGATGCCGAAGGCCAATCCGCGCCCCGCGATCCGCAGGCCGAAGGGGTGATCAGGGAGCACGTCGCCCGTCAGCCGGCCGCTCCCTACTACATGGCCCAGGCGATCATCGTCCAGGAGAATGCCATCCAGCGGCTCGACGGTCGCGTCAAGGAGTTGGAGGCGCAGATCGAGCAGCTCAAGCAGCAGGTCGAGAACGCCACCCGCCAGCAGAGCGGTGGCGGCTTCCTGTCCGGGCTGTTCGGCGGCGGCCGCAGCGAGCCGCCGCCCGTCGCTCGTCCGCAGCCGGTGGCCCGTCCGGCGGCTGCGGGCTGGAACGAGCCCGGCTACGGCAACCAGGGTGGTTTCGGTAGCCAAGGTGGCTTCGGTCAGCAGCCGGGCTTCCAGCGCGGCGCCTTCGGGGCCCCGGCTGGCGGCGGTGGCGGCGGCTTCCTCTCCGGGGCCCTGCAGACCGCAGCCGGCGTGGCTGGCGGCATGGTGCTGGGCAACGTGCTGATGGACATGTTCCAGGGTGACGAAGAGCCGAAGGTGGCCGAGGCTGCCCACGAGCCGGTAGCTGCGCCGGAGCCGCAGCATCAGGTCGCGGAAGAGAACCTGGCGCCGCAAGAGGACTACTTTGCCGACAGTGGCGAGGGTGACGACTTTTTCGGCGGAGACGACGAAGACTTCGTCTGACCAGCTCTTTCGGCAGGCGTCGGGAGCTGCCGCCGGCAGTTCCCGCTTCCCGTGGGGCGGTCTCGACCGCATGCCGCCGCCGGTATGTGCGGGTCTACGGCCGACCTCGTCTCTGGGTGGAGCGGTCCCGACGGCGTGCTTCCAGTCTCCAGGCTTCAAGCCTTCTTCACGAACTCCGACTTCAGCTTCATTGCGCCGATCCCGTCGATCTTGCAGTCGATGTCGTGATCGCCGTCGCACAGGCGGATGTTCTTCACCTTGGTGCCGACCTTCACCACCAGGGACGATCCCTTGACCTTCAGGTCCTTGATCACGCTGACGGTGTCGCCGTCCTGCAGGACGTTGCCGACCGAGTCCTTGATCACCCGCTCGCCTTCCGCCGGTGCGGCGACCGCAGTGGCGGACCACTCATGGGCGCATTCCGGGCAGACCAGTTGATCGCCGTCCTCGTAGGTGTATTCGGAGGCGCATTTGGGGCAGGGCGGCAGGGTGCTCATGAAGAGTCCTCATGTACAGAGATGAAAAGGGCGGGGATTGTATCGGTTTTGGCGGGGTGGGGCGCAGCCGCTTCTGCCGCCGCCAAGGCAATCGCATGAACGGATGCGCCCGTAGCTTCAAGCGGCTTCAGCCCGATCAGGTTTGGTGTAGCGTGTCTTTTCTTTGTCGAGAAGGAATACACGATGCAGCAAGCAGACAGACCGAGCCTGGCCGAAGTCTTTGTTTCGATCGATGCCCCTTGGCAAGCGGGCAGGGTCGAACACGATCTGGTGGAGATGCTGGTAGTCGCTGTCAGCGCGGTGCTCTCGGGCGCCGATACGTTCGTGGAGATCGAGGCATGGGCCACGGAGAAGCTCGACTGGCTACGAAACTACACTGGAGCTGAAGCACGGGATCACCTCGCATGACACTTTTGGCCGTCTGTTCGGGCTGATCGATCCGGCACAGTTCGAGGCGGCGTTCAGGCGCTGGGCGGGATCGGTCGTTCCGGTGCTGGGAGCACAGGTGGTCGCCATCGACGGCAAGACCAGCCGGCGCTCGGGCAAGGTCGATGCCACACCGCTGCACCTGGTTAGAGCATTTTTTGAAAACACGAATTCGACACGCAGGGGTGCTCTTCCTGGTCATTTCGGTTTTCCTCTCCTGCTCGGACAAGGAGACCAGAATGGCTCGGGCATACAGTGCGGACCTTCGCCGGTGCGTCGTCGACGCGGCCATGGGTGGGCTGTCGGCTCGGCAGGCCGCCGAGCGATTCGACGCCGGGACGGCGACGGTGATCGTCTGGGTGCGGCGCTTCCGGGAAGGCGGAGAACTCGTCGCCCGCCGACAGGGCAAGCCCCGGAGCTTGCAGCTCGATCCTCATGCGCACTACCTGCTCGAGCGGACCCCCGACCGACCCTGGCCGAACTCGCCGCGACCCTCGAACGGGAGCGCGGCGTCCGTGTCAGCCTCGCGACGGTGTGGACGTTTCTCGACCGGTACGACATGAGTTTTAAAAAGGCTATGTCTGAGTTAGCTGTTGCATGGCTGCTCGCCCCAGCGCCTCCCTCAAGCAAATCAATGGATTGAGCGGCGTCTTGTAGCGCTCGAGTAGGCGGCGCCATCCCAGGTAATGGGCCAGGTACTGGGTGGCCACCCCATGAAAGGGAATCATCCAGCTCTTCAGTCGGCTGTCGTAGGCGTTCACGTTCTGGATGTGAAAAGGCCTGTCGACCCTGCGCTTCTGGCTCGGATTGACCGGCCGATGGGTGATGCCTTCTACCTTGGCAAAGTGGGCATGGACGGCGGCACTGTCAGAGCAAAGAATCGCATCAGCGTCGATCAGGGGGCGCAGTC